>ERZ791917.39-NODE-39-length-188910-cov-15.198703_pt1 | contig 188910 bp, 139 predicted proteins | sample MGYA00510138_ERZ791917 | MGnify/ENA primary metagenome ERZ791917 (study PRJEB30046, sample SAMN00792102) | human gut metagenome | study: EMG produced TPA metagenomics assembly of the A metagenome-wide association study of gut microbiota in type 2...
TTATGCGAGATTACCAAACTTTTAAGACCCTTTTCTTATCCCGAACTCAGGTTATTAATATAGCGGCTATGGAAGCTTCGGGGCCAAAGGAACCGCCTGTCAGCCATGTCGGACCGAAGAGACGTGACGTGATAATGGGATGTTGGATAAACGCCCCGGAAACCGGACAGCCGAAAACGTATCCTTCAAGATAGTTCCATGCCCAGTGCATCCCTATCGGTGCCCATAGCGATTGGTAATATCCATAGGCTACGCCTAACAGCCATCCCGACGTGACAGCAATTGCCAAGGCCGACCAAACATTTGCCCCGTCATTGAAAATATGAGCAAAGCCAAAAAACAGTGCCGAAACGATCAAAGCCCAAATCATGCCTATTCTGTCGCAAAGTAGTCTGAAGGCGATTCCTCGGCAGATGATTTCCTCTCCAATGCCGACGACGGCAAACAGCAGCCACCCGTAGAGCAGGTTCTGTATGTCGCAGCTGATCTTCTGTGACTGATAGACGTTCAGACAGTATAGGCTCGCCATGATGGCTCCAAAGAAAGGAATGGATACGCCCCATCCTGTTAACAGCATCTTGACATCATGTCGCGGCGTGGCAAATATCTTGGCTTTAACTCTGGTATACATTGTAAGAAACTTGGGCACAGTGGATATTTTCCGTGTATCGGATATTAGGCTTCTGGTTACAGATCCGTAGTGTCGAGAGGTCATGGCTCAAGGCAAATAGCTCTTTAACCAAAACCAGGGAAAGCCTTCCATCTTGGCTTTTTGTTAGAGTCAGAAACCTTTTCTGTTGCTTCTATCATAGGCTTGTTGTCTTAAGAGCAAAGCCATTTGGTGTCAGTACTACGGCCAGATTACTCCAGTACTAAACCGAGATTACTCCAGTACTACGGGCAGATTACTCCAGTACTTCACCGTAGTACTCTGTCGGTTCCGCCGCTGTCTTCCGACTATACCGCCGCTGTCTTCCGCTTATAGAGGGCTTCGAATCACTCACTCTTGTAGTTAAGGGCTTCAATCTCGTTGTACGGGGCTTCCATATCTCGTGTTAGTTGTAGTTTCGGTCTCGTTGCGTAGGATGCTGTAGGATGCTGCTATGCAGCGATGCCCTTGCTCATGTCTCGCAGTCTTCCACCCTTCTTTCTGTCTAAGAAAGAAGGCGCACCTAATAAGCCCTGTGTTTTGGGAAGAGAGCTCATGAACATGATACCTATTACAAAAACACACAAAACACTTGCTGTGTGCCGTGTCTTTTCCTGATTTTGGTTCAAAAAAACTATTTTCCTTGAGCTATGCACCCCTCTAACCAACTACAGATCTGTAACCAGTGAAGTAGACTAACATCCGACCCACGGAAAATATCCGCTGCGCCGTTAATTCTACCATGTTTTTAACTGCTTAAAATGAAACAATGTTATACAAGTTGTCGACTTCTTGTGATGCAAAGGTAAGAAGACATAAAATAAGTAGAGAATAATAGCACTAAAAATGTATGCTGCGTTCAAGAAATTCGGACGGAATCTTCTCTTTCTATTTTAGGATGGCAATAACAGCACCTATAGCCCCGCTACAGACACCGGTCCAAAAAGCACACTTAAAAGCAATAGTAAATCGCTGCCAAAAGATATTGTTCCTATTCATCTGTTGTCTTGTTGTTTTTATTTGTTTTCTTTATTCATTTATATTTAGGGAGAGCTTCCGTTACGCAATCTTTTCTCTTTATGCAAGCAAATGTAGCGAACTCCGTTGCGATAGAACTTATTATTTTATGCCATGGTTTGATTGCTGCGTTTTTGCTTTAGCTTTAGCGTATAGTACAGGGAGATGGCCACACCTATTAATATAGCGGCTATGGAAGCTTCGGGGCCAAAGGAACCGCCTGTCAGCCATGTCGGACCGAAGAGACGTGACGTGATAATGGGATGTTGGATAAACGCCCCGGAAACCGGACAGCCGAAAACGTATCCTTCAAGATAGTTCCATGCCCAGTGCATCCCTATCGGTGCCCATAGCGATTGGTAATATCCATAGGCTACGCCTAACAGCCATCCCGACGTGACAGCAATTGCCAAGGCCGACCAAACATTTGCCCCGTCATTGAAAATATGAGCAAAGCCAAAAAACAGTGCCGAAACGATCAAAGCCCAAATCATGCCTATTCTGTCGCAAAGTAGTCTGAAGGCGATTCCTCGGCAGATGATTTCCTCTCCAATGCCGACGACGGCAAACAGCAGCCACCCGTAGAGCAGGTTCTGTATGTCGCAGCTGATCTTCTGTGGCTGATAGACATGCAGGCAGTATAAACTTGCCATGATGGCTCCAAAGAACAAGACCGACACTCCCCATCCTGTCAACAGCATCTTGACATCATGTCGTGGCGTGGCAAATATCTTGGCTTTTACTCTGGTATACATCGAAAGAAACTTCCTGAACGAAAGCAACAGTACCCAACAAGCAACCAGCGCAATTGGAATCTTTGCATAGATGGTGTAATTCATCATCAATATGGCTTCGAAAAAGCCCATGATGAACAGAAAGCAGACGATACCTATGAAGAAAAAACATATCCATTCATAGAAGTCCATCTTGTTTTTTTTGTTGTTCATATACAGATAGATAAAACATTCAAAAGATGAACCTCCCTGTAGAATTCTACAAAGAGGTTCATCTTTATTTGTATGGCATCACAGAAGCCTGAAATTTATTATGGCTCATAGAATTGTACTGTCCTTGGAAGCAATAGCCTAACAGCCAAGTGAACCAGTTGCCGGCATCGATGGTTTTCATCTCTTTTTCTGTAAGTTCTCTCATAATTTCCTTCTCAACTGATTTTACCACTGACTATTAGCAGCCTTTCTGCCTTTTTGGAAATCTGCTGCTGATTGTTTGGGGTTGCAGATAATATCACCCACTAGTGCATTCAGCACATACTTTGCAAAAGTCACAAGCCAATGACCGCCACTGTTCTCTCTCATTTCTTGATCAGAAAGAGGAACGATTACTTGATTTTTTGTCATTTTGTAATAATAAAGTTAATATTTATTGTTGTTGATAAGCATCTATATTTCATACTTTATGCTTTCGTTGCAAATTTTGTTGCACAAAGATACTTAATAAAGCTGTGTTTGACAAGTATATTCTAACAAAAAGACTGTTCCATACAAGGAAATCGGACGGAACGAAGATGACCGCTCCCTTATATGTTCATTTCATGCTCTCCAAGATAACTAACCTTTATCTCCATGTCAAGATTGAATCGATTATCATAATAGAATGTATGCTTACATCGGTTATAACTTATTTTAGCACCCATCTTCTTTAATTCACGAAGAATGTAATACAATTCACTCCGAGAAACACAAATTGTATCAGCGAGTTCGTCAGGCGAACCAGTATTCTGATTGCTTATTAACTGATGTATCTTTTGCAATCTTTTCAAATCATCAATGAAGTTCATATTGCTTAAATTTTTAGTCAATTTCATCACTCTGGTTACTCCACAGGTTACGGTAGAGCTCCGAAGTCTCAATCAGCCAATATATAAAGGTATCGATGCCTATAATCAAGTACCCACCGCTTGCCTTGAAGAAATTCGGTATTTATGCGGGGATATCTATATCCGCCTTCCCTTGGCTTGATAAAATCCACATAGAAATGAAGCTTCGATATTTCTACCGGCAGATTTTTACACAGTCCGACTCTATTGTTATAAGTTAGTTTTTGAGCAATATCCGCGTGCTTTATTACTATCGTATCATTTGCACTTACACCAAAATCAGTGGTTAGTTCATTTCGAGTTGCTCCTGTATCTAATAATATGTGAGTACTATGTCCTCCTATCTTTCCCTTAAAATAAATATGATTCATAGCAGCGTCTGTATAGTTCTTAGAATGGAGAGTGACAGCCACATGATCAGGAACAACGACACACGGCATGATTTTCTTATTTATCATATCAAACATCCACATACCTCTCTTTAAAAGATCTCCACCAACAATGAATTTAGGTGCAAATTGTTGGAACTTCCCTGCTAAATCTACTACAAAACACCAAACCTTAGGATAACAAACTCCTGCAATGGAAAGACTGTCTAAATAAAAATAGGACGATTTAATATTTCTTCCGTATGTGCTTCCCATACTTCTATCACCATCCACACTTTTGATATGACATGAATCGATTGCAAAAGTAGAATCTATCATACAGACAGACGAGCCTGTGTCAATCATTGCCGAGACTTTATGTACTAATCCACCATCTGATAAAGCCGCATCAGTATACATCAAGTTATTTTCAATCCTTAATTGAGATTGAGCCAGAGTTTCGGAAGTTAGGGCAAAAAAAATCAAACTCATTAAAAATTTTAAAAGATTCATTCCGTGATTGTTTTTTATCTCAAGATATTTGATAATTAATAAAGGATTGCTTATGTGACAAAGCAATCCTTCATTAAATTGTTGTTAGATGTTCACGCTAACTCCACCTTCGATTCTACAATTAGGATCACCTGAAGTTTTAGCGAATACGTGTTTTTTTAGCCACTTCCAAGCCATAGCAACCCAGGTTTCTCCCCCAAACGTTGCTTTCATTTCTTCTCTCGTAAGAGAACGCATTACATTTTCTTTCATTGTTCAGTTTCTTTTAGTTTTTATTTTTGTAAGTCACCGGTGTTTTACCCGTACAAAGATATTTAAAAAAGTTGCACATGACAAATAGATCCATATAAATCTACTGTTCCGTACAAGAAAATAGGACGGAACGAAAATAACCGCTCCCCAATATATTCATCTCGTTCTCTCCAAGCCAACTCACCTTTATTTCCATATCAAGATTGAATCGATTATCATAATAGAATGTATGCTTACATCGGTTATAACTTATTTTAGCACCCATCTTCTTTAATTCACGAAGAATGTAATACAATTCACTCCGAGAAACACAAATTGTATCAGCGAGTTCGTCAGGCGAACCAGTATTCTGATTGCTTATTAACTGATGTATCTTTTGCAATCTTTTCAAATCATCAATGAAGTTCATATTGCTTAAATTTTTAGTCAATTTCGTCGCTTTGGTTACTCCACAGGTTACGGTAGAGTTCCGAAGTCTCAATCAGTTCTTTGTGAGAGCCCTCTGCGACCACCTTGCCTTTGGCCAACAGAATGATATGTTGTGCATCCTTTATCGTGCTGAAACGGTGAGCAATGGAAATGATGGTCTTGCCCTGTAGTGACAGTTGGCGGACCATCTGTTTGACATATTTCTCAGACAGAGTGTCTAATGAAGAAGTAGCTTCGTCAAAGACTATGATGTCCGGGCCTTTGTATAAAGCGCGAGCGATGGCAATACGCTGTCGCTCACCACCGGACAGCGACGCTCCATGCTCTCCGATATAAGTATTGATGCCGTTGGGCAAGCCATTGATAAAGTCGGTAAGTCCAAGTTCAGCAATAAGGTCTGACACTTTGCGGACATCAGGGTTGAGGTCGCCAATTGCGATGTTCTCAAGCACAGTGCCTTGAAAGAGTTCTATCTGCTGTGGCACGGAGCCGATATGCTTTCTCAGACTCGTATTAGAGATTTGTGCCAAATCGTATCTGCCGATAAGAATACGTCCTTCGTTAACAGGGTAGATGTGCTGGAGCAAAGATGCCAGCGTCGTCTTTCCGGAGCCACTTTCTCCAACGATGGCCGTAGTTTCGCCTCTATGAATGGTAAGATTCAGCTCGTCGAACACGTCTTTGCGAGTACCATACCTAAACGCCACATGGTCAAAGACGATGTCGCCTATCATATCACTCTCCAGTTCTACCTTCCCGCTCTCGTCCTCTTCCTGCTCCAAATCCATAATCTGAAACAAACGGTCTGCGGCAATGTTGGCATCTTGCAGTTGCTGATTGGAAGATATTAGCGATTGCAGCGGACTTAGCACATACCCAATAATCGAATAGAACATCATCAATGTTCCGGGACTGATTTGCTTTTCGACGACAAAGCTGCTTCCCACCCACAATACTGCAATGGTGACAGCGGTAGACACGAAGTTCAGACCGTTTGCTGTGGCTATGCCCCCATAAGATGCAGAATACGTGTCATTGAGTAGCCGGACAAACCTATTCTCTGTCTTTAGATTTGCGAAATCTTCGAGACCGAAACGCTTGACCGTGACAATGGCGTTAAGCGACTCGACCAAATGGGATTCCAAGTCAGCACTCTTTTCCATTATCTTCCTCATAAACCTTTTGTTCAGGCGGTTATATCCAACAAATATCAGTAAAAAGAACGGGGTCGCGCACAAAGTCACGAGTGTCAGCTTCCATGAGAATATCAGCATGACAGTAAGGGTGACGATGAGGATCATCACGTTGACGACTACATTGAGAAACACGTCATTGATAAAAGTCCGTATCTTCACAGCATCATTTACGCGTGAGATGATTTCACCGACACGCATGGTGTCGAAGAACTGTTGGGGAAGTTTCAGGATATGCTTGTAATATCCGAGAATGAGTGAGGCATCAATACACTGTCCTGTCTTCAAAGCTAATATGCTTTTTGTCGCTCCTATGAATGTTTGAAGAATGAGTATGATGATCATCGTCAGACTCATCATACGGAGCAAATTCATATTGCCGTCTACAAGGACATAGTCGGTAATCTTGCCCACATAAACAGACGTAGATAATCCGAGAATACTACAGGCAAGCGCTCCAAAGAAAGCCTCTGTCATTACCCTTCGGTGAGGGGTGAGCAGAGAGATGAATTTAGAAAAGTTGCTCGTTGCCTCCCTCCCCACATGAAAAGTATGATTGGGTTGCATGAGCACAAGTATGCCAGTCCACATCTCCTTGAAATCATCTATGCTTTTCTTATGCATCGCGCCATCTGCCGGATCCATGTAAACGACATGTTTGTCATTAACATGATAGATGACAACAAAGTGAAGAAGCACTTTGTTCACCACAACGTGTGCGATTGCGGGAAGAGGAATCATCTTCAATGCCTCCGGCTTTGCTTTCACACCTTTGGCACTGAACCCCAATTTCTCAGCAGCTTTGACAAGCCCAAGGATGTTCGTCCCTTTCTTGTCGGTATAAGCATACTGGCGTATTCTTGCAACAGGGTATAGGAGTCCATAATATGCACATATAGAAGCAATGGATGCGGCACCGCAATCAGTAATATCCTGCTGCTTGATTTTTATATGTGAGTTCATAACGTGTTTTCTTACTTCGCTTTATTACTTGGATATTGTGTCGGATTCACCCAGCTGTCCATTGATTGGTATAGCAGGTCAAACAAAGATTTTTTTGTAACCATAAAGCGAACAACTGCTGTCATTCCTTTTTTGATGTACCCCCGGTGGTGAGTATTATAATCTGTAAGATAATTCTTGCCTAATCTTACGCGAACCTTGAATAAATAATTATTGTTTTGGTCAACAACATAATCTGACGATACACTTTCTACCTTGCCTTCCAACATACCCCATTCATTATAGTTGAGCGCGTCGATTTGAATCTTTGCTGTCATATTCGGTCTGATGAATGCTATATCTTTCGGTTTTACAAAAGCCTCAACATAGAGAGGAGCCTTTGGACTGACGACAGCTAGGTTTGTACCTGCTTGGACAGGTATGCCCGGATAGATGCCACTAAAGTTTTCGATAGTTCCAGAAACCGGTGCCCTCAAAATGAGCATATGCTTATCACTGGTGTCCCCTTCTATATTTGAGCGCGTTTCACGTATCTGTTGGCGCAGATTGCTCAAGTCTGTTTCCCAAGATGCGCGTTTGTTTTCTACCAGTGTTTTCAGTTCATTCTGCTTGTCAAGATATTGGTAATAGTATTTTTCGTATTCCTCTTCACTTATTAGTTTGTCGTCATATAGTGCTTTATTGCGTAACCACTCTGTTTTTAAGTGTCGTATATCAGTCTTCATCTGTGCACACTGAGCTACCATGCTGTAATATTCCTGTTCGCGATTAGAGGATTTAAATTTCGACGGACAACTGCCTTCGGCAAGATACTCAAGGTCATGGCATTGGTTTTGGAAATCACTTTGCTGCGCCTTCTGGTAGTTTATCTTTGTGTCTGTATTGTTAGTCCGGAATTTCAAGATGGGCTGTCCCTTAACAACAGCATCCCCCTCTTTGACATAAACATGATCCACTATCTCGGTTACCGGGGCAACGATTGTACCTCTTTCGGTCTTGGGCCTGACATATCCCGTCCCCTCAACAGAAATATCGACATAAACAAACGGCAACAGCACTATGCATGCCATTATGAAGACAATAGCAACGACGTAAATGATATTAGATTTGGCTTTACGCCGTGAAAGATAGTTCTCAAGTGAGTCGTTAATCCATTCACTTGGAAGTATTTGAGAATGATCCACTGTATCGTTATCTATTTATGTTGATTTCTATGTCTATGTCAAAGCTATTCTCATAATAGTAGCTGCCTCGACATCTGTCATATTTGATTTCTGCACCAATTTCTCTTAGCATCTCAAGGTCATTGTATAGTTGTCGCTTACTGATATTTAAACGTTGGGAAAACTCATCGGGACTGCCTGTTGACTTCAAGGTTATCAGGTAATTCATCCGATTGATCCAATTCAAATATTTAAAAAGCAATTGCATAATACTAATTAGATTTCTCTTGGATTTTTGTACAACTTGAGTAGATAGCACTGGTAGTAGTAATCTAAAAGTGCTTGCAAGCGATTGCTCTCTGCTTCCAGCAATTTTACTTTGCTATCATCAAATTCAAACAATGTGGCCTTTCCGCATTCATACTTCTTCGTCATCAGCTTGAATGATTCTTGGTTGCTATTTACAGCAGCGGTGTAACTTGTAATTTTTGCATAGGTAGTCATTGCGCGAGCATGGATTTGCGCGATTTTATGATAGATGTCATCCTCGGCTTTTTTCAGAAGAACTTCATTTCTATCTTTTTCAATATGAGCTTGCCGTATACTGTTTCGTGTTTCGAAGCGGTTAAACAAAGGAATGGTAAGTTGTAACTGGATTTCCTGGCAAAAGTTATTCTTGAGTTGGTTACCAAAAGGCCTGTTGTCTAAGCCGTTAGTCCTATAGTAATTTGTTCCAATCCCACCTATTAATGCCAATTGAGGATAGAGTGCAGACCGGCACATCTTTATTTTGTCTTCAGAACTGGATATGGAGGCTTTCTGCGACTGTATTGTTGGGTAATTATTGAGGGCATCAGCAAAAATGGACTCTACGTTGTCTGGTATCATAAGGAGCAGAGCCTCCTCTTTCGGCTTAACGATGGAAAAGTCATCATAAGTCTCTAAATCCATTAACTGACAGAGGCTAAGTTTGTCAGTAGAGAGTTGATTTACTTTCTCAGTTGCGTCCGCTATGCTGTTTTGTAAAGTTGCACGTTGTTGGACGACATCCACATAACTGATTTTGCCATGTTTCAGAAGGCCTTGCAATCGTAAGGTCTGTAATGAGTCAATTGCAACTTGGCGTTTAGATATTTCTAAAAGTTGCATGTCCATAAGAACCTGCAAATAGGCTTCAACGACATTCATGATGAGTGTCATCTTGGTGTCGGCTAAGTTATGTTCTTCAACAAGAACTAAATCCTTTGCCATCCTTCTTTTGTATCGAGAACAGAATCCGTCAAATAGATTCATTTTGCCCGTAAGCGAAATAGAGGTCTGTCCTGTATTTGTATCGGTATAAGTGTTTTCGTATGTCAAACTTCTGCCAAAAGTATATTGTTGGGAAGCTGATGCTGATATTTGTGGAAGCCACGAATTACGTTCTGTGTTCAAGTCAACATTCTTGCTTTTCACGGAGAGTTCTTGTATATGCACATCGGGGCTATGCCGTATGGCATAGTCTACACATTCTTCTAATGTCCATCTGTGTGCTGTCGACATTGCCGAACCAGGCAGCCAGCACCAGCAAAAGAACGTTATCATAGAAGTTACAAAGTTTTTTGATTTTAAAATATTGAGGAACATTTTATTACATAGCCGAAGTTCGTTGTCGCTTTGGCGATTTTTTTTTAGTATCGTCAAAGCAACAAGTCTGCCTCAAGAGATAGTACACAATGTATTATGAAAGGAATACGGATGTTCTCCGTGTTCAAAACGTTCTACGCATCAAATTGCCCGACATAGGTAGCATTACCCAAAACTGCGTCCAAAGTGTAGCTACCTTCTTCAATGACTCCTAAGTCTAAGGTAACGATGCCACCATTAACTATAGAGGCCATCGTGTACCCTACGACATTTCCCTGTGAATCACTCACGTAAATCTGAGCGTTACCGGTATAGCCTGCAACATCTAACGTTATTTTGCCATCTTCGTAGTCTGCTGAGACTCGTGTAAAAGATGGCACTCTTGCTCTTCTGTGTTGAAAAGCATACTCTCTTTGCTTAAATGAAATGTGCCTTGGATAGGCAGACGACATGCCAAAAACAGATAAGAGAATTAAGATAATTGTTTTCTTCATTTTTTTTCTATCATTATTTTTTCCGGCTGCAAAGTTAAGCCGATTTTATGGTAAAAACAAGAAAATATTGTCTAATTCTTCCTTTGGGACGAAAGTCTATAAATCGCTATGATATAGATATTTGTATCCACATATATAGTTATACATTGTCTAAAACATGCATTTTAGCCTTCAAAATTCTTCTATAAACTTTCTTGCAGACATATTCTTGCCATCAATTCCAATTTTCTTTTTTACTAGAAAGAGATTCTGTCGTATTGATTTTTCCTCTATATTATAGATGGCAGCCATAGATGCATTTGAAATGCCCAATCTCAACAACATCAATAGATGTACATCTTTGGTCGCAAGATCTGGAAATGTTTGATGCAGTCTTATAGTGAAATTCCCGTCTGCATTATTAAGAAATATCTCGATTTCTTCCCAATCTTCATCAGAAAGAACTATTTTCTCTCTACTATTTGTTTTTAATGATTCCAACTTATTAACGATATCTACTTTCCGTAGGAGAAAATCGCGCATCGTTTTTATTTGAATTTCTTTGTTTCTCATTTCTATTGCATATTTCATTCTTTCATTCTCTGCTTTTTCCAAGGCCTTCTTTTTCTTTTGGATATATACATAAAAAAGACATGTTATTATTATTATTGAAAATGAGATACAAATAATATTCAGTATTGTTTTCCATTTACTTTCACTACGGTATTGCGTGCTTTGTACCTCGCGCTTTGTCATCATTGCATAATACTGGTCTTTTGCTCGTAAAACTTCTGTGTTTTCTTTCTCAAGATAAAATGCGGAAGAATCAGCATATTCTGACACCTTGATAATGTCATTCTTCCTCCATGCGATCTGCTTAAGTAAAGAGAAAATCTCATATTCATGTCGAGCACGAGACGCTTGAGGTATTTGATAGAGCAAACTCTGAGCTTGGTTCAAGGAATCTGCCTGATAGTATGCCATACTTAACGCATAAAAAGTAGATGCATCTTTTTTATCACGATACAAAAACGCCCTGTCTGCTGCCCATAAGGCCGAATCGTTGTCTGCCATTTCGTAAAACACAGACAAGTCTTGATAAGCATCAGCTATAGTGTTAGAATCATTTGCTGCTTCAGCAACTTCTATTGCTTTTCGGGCGTAGTATATGCTTTTACTAATTTCAGAATCTTTATATGAAAAGCATTCTGCAATATTCAAGAGCATATGGACTTTATTACTGACAGATGCGTTTTTTAACTTATTATATATAGCATCAGCAGAAAGTGCATAACTTATAGCCAAGTTCTGATTGTATGATCTTAAAATTACCGATGACTGTAATAACGCCAAACTTTGTGTATAGTAGTCATTTTGTCGTTTTGCAGCTTTGACAGAGTTAGAAAAGCAGTGAAGCGCTTTTTCACTGCTGTCGTTCAAGGCATAATATTTCCCCATGTAGTACTCACATTTGGCATAGAGGCTATCAGCAGGCTTGCCATTGTACCAATTATACGCGTTACGGAGAAGAGAGTCGTTGTCAACGTCTATTCCAGTCTTGTCTTGCGCTATGGTATAAGCCATGGAATATAAAGCGATGGCTTTTTCTGACAGCTGCGCTTGGTCAATCTTGTTGAGCAAGGTAAGTGCACTGTCCGGCTTGCTCTCTGTCAATGGTATGATGGCAGAGATACGCCGGCTTTGGTTGTCATTGCAGCCGGCAAGGTTTATAGCTATCAGCAAAGAAAGAATAAGTTTGAATATGTTTTTCATTGCGTAACTGGCATTTCAATGCAAAGGTACTATTTTTATTCGACATAAAGTTACATAATCGGGCTACAAATGACTATTTTGCAAGAACGGAACTAAACAGATGATACCAACAAAGAAAAGCTATGGCAAATCGCTACCAAAAGATATTGTTTCTATTCATCTGTTGTCTTTGTTGATTTGTTATCAGTTTAGCGTGCATTGGAGGATAAAATCAGCCCCCTAAAACGTTTTGTTCATTCAATATGTAACCGCTTACTGTGATAAAGTTAACGATGATGTGGAGCAGGTAGCCATAAAAGAAACCAAGGTGGCGTCTGAAATAGGTGGCGGTGATGCCTAACAGAAGCTGAGGGGTGCACATGATGACGGCAAGAGGTAAGAGGGGCAAGGAAAGATCATAGTTGGTGACATGCAGGAGCATAAAGAGAAGCACAGAGACCGCTGCCGCTACGTCTTTGACCTTGGGAGTAATGCGAGACTGCAACATCGTAAAGATAGCAACTGTCAGACCGCTTGCCAGAAACGACCAAAGGAGCTTGGAGCCGACGGCCGTCAAGAATGCGGAATCGGTAAAACCTTGCAAGCCATACGTTATCAACTTTGGATAGACGAGCGTTCCTTGGAAGAAGGTCAGTGCCAGGTAGCATAGGCAAAACGAACTGACAGCAATGTCTTTCTTGGAGAAAGACAGCCACAAACGAAAAACGATCTCCTCTAACAGAGGTGCAAACAAGGCAATGACAATGATGGCATTCATTGGATGCCCCATGATGGCCTCACGGAATACTCCATTGACGATATGATTGCTGATGTCCCATTTCAATAGATGAGCCAAAATGGCCAGTGTGAAGAGAATAGGGTAAGTGATGGCAAAGTATTTTGCGTAGAACACTATGCCCTTTACAGCAATGGTCTTCTTCTGAAGGCTTTCGCCGTCAGAGAAGATCATAGCCTTAAAACCATTATAGATATTCATGCTTTTACTCTATTCATTTATTTTTTAGGGAGGACTTTGCCTTCCGCTTTCTTAGCATAGGCAAATGTAGCGAATTCCGTTGTAATTTTCTGTTTACGTTGCAAATGTAGTTATAATAAATGAAATAATATTGCATTATACATAATTTCTTGCAATAAGACAAGAGATGGCAAAGAGAGAAATGAAATCAACGACCCTTTTGCCGATGAAGACAAAAGGGTCGTGGGATATAAGGGCTTGCAGTACTAAACAGAGCGTGCACTGTTTGGGACCAATGCCCTTGTGAATATAAATGCTTTCGTTTCAGATGAGACAGGCAGCCTTATTTAGGCAGATGGAAGGCTTGGGTCATCTCCTTCATCTGTTCGTTGCTCATGCCCTCGGGTTCATAGCCCATTGCACGGCTGCCAATATAGATCTTTGCGCTCTTCGACAGCACGTCGACCTGATCGAAGGCATCCATGATGTCCTTGCCTTTGGCAAAGACACCGTGCTTTTCCCACAGCACGACATCGTAGTCGGCCAGGGCCTTGAGCGTACCCTCAGCCAACATCACGCTGCCGGGGAGCTCGTAAGGCACAATGCCCAGTCCTAACGGACAGAACGCTTTGGTCTCAGGAATCATGCTCCACAGCAGACGGGTGAGCACGTCTTTCTCTAAGAAAGGACGGTGATGGCTCATAGCCACTAACTCTATCGGATGGGTGTGCAGCGTAGCCTTGTAGCCACTGCCCGTCTCCACCTGCTTGTCGTGGACCAGGAGGTGTGAGGGCAACTCGCTGGTAGGCATGACGGGGTTGTCGGCGATGATCACGTAATGCTCGCAGTCGTCGAGGATGCGGATAATGCTGCCGTTGTCCATCGGACGGCGTGCCAGGTCGCGCATACGCTTGCCGGTGCCCTTGCAGAAGAAATAGTTGCCGCGCAGATGTGACAGTTTCTCACCGATGGCGATCGGCTCAGTGATGGCAGGCATCTGGCGTATGTCGTCGTCAACGAGATCTGTGATGTTCACCGTGATGTTACCGCCGTTGCGCTCGGCCCACCCGTTTGTCCACAGGTAACCGGCCACTTCGGCAATCTTCTCGATCTCCTCTTTCAAGGCCGGTCGGTTTTCCAATATACTCTTCATAAGTGATGATGATTTGATTCAAATGATTTGCGGAAGGAAACAGGAGATGAGCAGCACGACGATACCCGTGACGAGGATGGCTATCGTGGTGCGGTCGCAGCCTTTCCATTCCTTAAGGATGATGCCCCACACGTTGCTGAAGACCACATTCAGCGCCATGAGGATGCAGAACGAGAGCGTTGTGAGCACGGGCGAAGTGGTGAGGAAGCCTTTGCCGAGGGACAGACCGAAGAACTGGCTGTACCACAGGGCACCGGCGAGGAGGCAAAAGAGCAGGTTGTTGATCCATACATGGCCTTTGCGGTAGTCGCCCCACGTATGGTTGTGCTGGTTCTGCCACAGACAGTAGACGGCATTGGTGACAAAGCCGCCGAGTGTGACGAGCAGTGTGGCGGGCAACGTGCGGTACATGGCGGGAGTGAGCTCACCGAAGTTGATATCCTTGCCAAACTCCAGTCCTACGTTGAAGCAACCGCTCATGAAACCGGCGAGCAGCGCGATGGTGATGCCCTTTGGGAAGTTGAAGTCTTTGACGGCTTTGCGTTTCTCTTCTTCCGAGAGTGTGGCCGTCTTGCGCTTTCCGGCCCATCCGATGATGGCAATGCCGAGAAGGGTGACGGCGACACCGATGAGTACAGAGGCGGTCAGTTGGTTGAGGGCGTGCTCTTCGGGGAAGAACGCGTTGATGAGTACCGGTCCCATGATCGTGCCCAGACCTGCACAGGTACCCAAGGCGATGGACTGTCCGAGGGCCACGCCGAGGTAGCGCATCGACAGACCGAAGGTCAGTCCGCCTACGCCCCACAGCACACCAAAGAACACTGTCATGGCCACATGGAAACGATTGGCACCTGCCAACAGTTCCATGAGACCATGACCGGACGGCACTGCTAACTCAGCACCCAACAGTGGCAGGATGAGCCAGGCAAAGACGCCCTGCACGAGCCAGTAGCTCTCCCAACTCCAATCCTTGACTTTGTTGATGGGCACGTAGCAACTCGACTGGCAGAAGGCGCCGGCAGCGATAATCAATAATCCTATCAATATCTCCATAGTCGGTAGACAGTGGGTGGAATGTGTCAGCGCTTGCTGAGCACGTCTTTCTCGTATTGCTCCACGTCGGCGAGGTAGTCCTCGGCCACGGGCACGTTGTTCTTCATGTTGAAATAGTCATAGACAGCGCCGAGCGGCAGCGTCTTCTCTTCCTCCAACAGGGCGAGGCGCTCGAAGAGGCGACCCTCATCCTCGTATTGGCGGAGCTTGGACAGCGGCTCGAGCAAAGCCTGCAGCAGGCTCTTCTGTGCAGCGCGCACGCCGATGATGTAAGCACCGATGCGGTTGATGCTCGCGTCGAAATAGTCGAGACCGATGTGAGCACGGTCGAGGGCGTCGGCGCGTACGAGCTCTGAGAAGAGATTGCGTGTGTTGTCGTCGAAGAGCGTCACATGGTCGCTGTCCCAGTGCATGGGGCGGCTGACGTGAAGCATCAGCTCCGGCACGAAGAGCAACAGCGAGGAGACGGCATCGGAGACGTTCTCTGTGGGCTCATAGTGACCGGTGTCGAGCGTGTAGATGACATTGCTCTTGGAGCAGTAGCCGGCATAGAAGTCGTGCGAGCCGACGGTGTAAGCTTCCAGTCCGATGCCGAAGAGCTTGGCCTCGAGGCAGTCCTTCATATTCGGAAGCTTCTCGGCGAGGATGTCGTCGAGGCTGTTCTTGAGGATCTCGCGGTAGCGGTATTTCTCGACGGTGAGGTCTTTGCTGCCGTCGTGGATCCAGATGTTCATGATACAGGGATCGCCCTGTGCCTTACCCATAGTGTCGGCGATGCGGCGGCAGCGCCTGGTGTGCTCAATCCAGAACTCGCGGATCTCCTTGTCGGGATTGGCCAGTGTCAGTGAGCCGCTCTTGGGATGTGAGAACGATGTGGAGTTGAAGTCGAGGCTCATGTGGCGCTCCTTAGCCCACTGCATCCAGCCTTCGAAGTTTTTGGGTTCCACTTGGTCACGGTCTACAAACTTTCCGCCGAACTCGCCGTAGGTCTCGTGGAGGTTGAAACGGAAGGTACCGCCGAGCAGTGAAAGCACCTTGTCGATGTCCTGACGCAGTTCCTCGATGTTGCGGGCGCGTCCCGGATAGTTGCCTGTAGCCTGAATGCCGCCGGAAGCAGCCTCTCCGCGCTCGAAGCCGACGACATCGTCGGCCTGCCAGCAATGGAGGCTGATGGGTGTATGCTGGAGCGTTTCCAGGGCTTTGTCAGTGTCTACACCGAGAGCTGCATAGCGCTCGCGGGCGATCTCATAGTTCTGTTGGATTTGTTTCGTTGTCATATTGGTCTTTATTTATTTGGTTGATATTCTTTCAGTGTGATGCTTTGGGCGATGACGTGTCGCATGTCCCAGATGTCCCCTACTCCACCGTTGGCCTTAGCCTGAAGCATGATGTTGCCGAGAGCTGTGCCTTCCTGCGGTCCGGCAAGTACGGTCACGCCGAGTGCGTCAGCGGTCATCTGGTTGAGATAAGCGTTGAGGCTACCGCCTCCGATGATGTGCAGCGTGTCGATGGCAAACGGTGCGAAGTCCTGAAGCCAGCCAAAGACGGTCTTGTAACGGTTGACGAGCGAGTCGAAGAGACAGCGGCATACCTGAGCCCGTGTTTCAGGAATAGGCTGATTGTGAGCCTCGCAGTAGTTCCGGATAGCTTGCAGCATGGAGTCCGGTGAGGCGAACATCGGGTCGTCGGGGTTGACGAGTGTGCGGTTGGGAGCCTCTTTCATGGCGTCGTCCTGCAGGCGCTGGTGGCTGAGCTCCTCGCTGATGCGCTGTTGGGCTATCGTCTCATCGTATTCCTCAGCAAGAATCTGTTTCTTCCATTCACGTCGGCAACACTCATACATCCACATGCCGCAGATATTCTTCAGGAAGCGTGTGGTGCCGTCGATGCCGCCCTCGTTGGTGAAGTTGCGTTTCTGGCTTTCAGCGTTGATGATAGCCTGAGGTGTCTCTATGCCCATGAGGCTCCACGTGCCGCTGCTGAGATAGGCGAAATGCTCGTCCTTTGCAGGTACGGCAGCCACGGCGCTGGCTGTGTCGTGACCGGCAACAGTGATTACCGGTACGGCTCCGAGTCCTGTGAGCTTCTGTACTTCCGGCGTGAGCGTGCCGAGGATGGTGCCGGGCATAGCCATTGGTTCAAAGACATCGCGGGAGAGGCCGAGTGCGCGAAGTAGTTCCTCGTCGAGGTCGCCGGTAGCGGGATTGAGCAGCTGAGACGTTGATGCCACGGTGTACTCGCAGGCAGCTTTACCGGTGAGCATGTATCCGAGAGCATCAGGGATGAAGAGTATCTTCTTGGCAGCCTTTAAAGCACTGTTATGGTGCTGCTCCATGGCATAGAGCTGGAAGAGGCTGTTGAAGTTCATAAACTGTATGCCGGTGCGCCTGTAGACCTCGTCTTTGGCCATGCGGTCGTTGAAGAAGCGCTCCATCATACCGTTGGTATGCGGGTCGCGATAGGTGACGGGGTTGCCGAGCAGCGCGCCGTCGTCGCCGAAGAGCGCGAAGTCGCAGCCCCAGGTGTCGATACCGATACTCTGAATATCGATGCCGCGCTGTGCAGCGAGCTGCAGTCCGCGTATGATTTCGTTATAGAGAGTGTAGAGATCCCAATAGAGATGTCCGCTCAAAGCGATGAGCGGGTTGTCGAAGCGGGTGAGCTCCTCAAGGGCGACGCGGCCTTTGTCGAGTGTGCCGACGATAGTACGGCCGGAGGTGGCTCCCAGATCAATGGCTAAATAGTGTTTCATCTTTTCTTTCGAAAATTGGCTGGTGTAATATGGTTTTTCTTTTTGAAAGCAGCGGAGAAATAGTCGGCATTGTCGTATCCTACGCGGTCGGCTATCTCGGTGAGGCTGAGATCAGTGCCTACGAGTAGTTGTTTGCTGCGTTGGAGGCGGAGCTCCTGCAAGTATTGCAAAGGCGCGTAGCCCGTATATTCCTTGAAGAGTCGTCGGAACTTGGAGTATCCCATGTTGATGGCATCAGCGACATCTGTGGGTCCGATCTTCTCGTTGAACTTCTCCGTCATGATGATTTTTGCCTTATGGATGGCTTCTGTGGCCTGCTGATCCTCGAAGGTGTTGTGGCGGTTGAGAGCGAAGGCGCAGCCTTGCAGCATGTTTGCCACGCCGCCGAGCATCTGTTGGAATCCTATGCTCTGCTCGCTTGCGATGGTGATGGCGTTGCGGTAGAGCCGCACGATGTCCTCGTTGAGACCCACATGGAAGACCGGTTCACGTGGCAGGAAGAAGCCATTGCTCACGCGGCTGTCGATGTTCAGTCCTTTGAATCCTATCCAGTATTCGTCCCATCCGGTGGCTTCGTCGGGTTGGTAGTTGTGCCACTCACCGGGGAAGAGCAGAAACATGTCGCCCTCCCCGACCGTTGCTTGTCCGAAGCTCTTTGACTCGAAGACACCTCGTCCACGGGAGATGTAGACAAACTGATACTCGTCGAGCACGCGTCCCCTACCCGCCTGGAACGAATAGGCCTGTGGATGTCCTTTGGGAGGATAGGCTTCTCCGGGTGCGATATGCTGGTAACCCACTGTGCTGACGGTCAGTCCCCAGTGGATATCCTGGTCATTGCTGAGCAAGTAGATGGATGTCATCTGATTGGTCATCATGTTCTTAGTTATAGTCAATTCTTGTTTATTGATTGTAGTACGGTTGCAAAGATAGCGTGTTTATCTTACTATTCGCGGTTATTATTGACAAAAAACACGTGAATTTTGATATAGTGTGCTATTATCATAATAGGGAGAGCGCTATTATATATAATAAGGTGTATGCCCTCACGGCGCGTTTCTGGTACAAAAACAAAAAAGGCCCGCAGTACGAAACTACGGACCTTGTTATTTCAGAGTTGTTACCTTCTCGGGTATTACTTCAGCTCTGCGAAGTACTTGATGGTGCGAACCATCTGAGAAGTGTAAGAGTTCTCGTTGTCGTACCAAGAAACAACCTGCACCTCATAAGTGTCGTCATCGAGCTTCACAACCATTGTCTGAGTAGCGTCGAAGAGAGAACCGAAGCGCATGCCGAGGATATCAGAAGAAACGATCTCCTCGTCGTTGTAACCGAAGCTCTCGTTAGCAGCAGCCTTCATAGCGGCGTTAACGCTGTCAACAGTTACATCCTTGCCCTTAACAACAGCATAGAGCAGAGTTGTAGAACCGTCTGGCACAGGCACACGCTGTGCAGCACCGATCAGCTTGCCGTTCAGCTCGGGCAGAACCAGGCCGATAGCCTTGGCAGCGCCAGAGGAAGCAGGAGTGATGTTGCAAGCACCGGCACGGCTGCGACGCAGGTTACCCTTGCGCTGAGGACCGTCGAGGATCATCTGATCGCCAGTGTAGGCGTGGATGGTCTGCATGATACCAGCCTGGATAGGATAGACATTGTTCAGGGCCTGGGCCATAGGAGCGAGACAGTTGGTGGTGCAAGATGCAGCGCTGATGACCTTATCCTCAGATGTCAGAGTCTTGTGGTTGACATTGTAGACGATAGTCTTCAGGTCGTTGCCAGCAGGAGCGGAGATAACAACCTTCTTAGCGCCAGCTTTCAGGTGAGCCTCAGACTTAGCCTTAGATGTATAGAAACCTGTGCACTCGAGAACAACGTCTACATCGAGCTCGCCCCAAGGCAGTTCTGCTGCGTTAGGCTTAGCGTAGATAGTGATCTCTTTGCCGTCAACAGTGATAGAGCCAGGAACGGTGACCGTGCGGCCGTCCTCAGCGTACTGAGCATCCTTGTACTCTACGGTGTGCTTCTTCTCGCCACCGATGATGCCCTGATAACCACCGTGTGTGGTATCATACTTCAGGAGTTGAGCCAGCATCTTCGGGCTGGTCAGGTCGTTGATAGCAACAACATCATAGCCAGGAGCTGCGAACATCTGGCGGAATGCGAGACGGCCGATACGACCGAAACCATTGATAGCTACTTTAACATTTGCCATTTTACTTCTATTATTTATAAAGGGTTATAAAATGTGTTCTCTTTGTCGGAAATGCGTTTTTTTGTTGTCTCGCAAGAACTTTCTTGCTTATCGATTGCAAAGATACAAATTATTTTCTAATTTTGCACAAGCTATAAGTATTAAATAAATTAAACGTCTTTCAGAGTGTTAAGTCCACTTGGCAAAATGGGCTTTTCGCTATTTACAGTAAAGTAGTTATGAGTAAATTTATTCAAGAATTCAAGAATTTTGCCGTCAAGGGCAATGCAGTAGACATGGCTGTTGGTGTGATCATCGGCGGTGCGTTTGGTAAGATTGTGAGCAGTGTCGTTGACGACATCATCATGCCGCCTATCGGATGGCTGATCGGAGGCGTGAACTTCTCCGACCTGAAGGTGACGTTGCCCAGCGTTGTCATCCCCGGCGTGGAGCAGATGAAGCCTGCCACCATCAACTATGGCAACTTCATCCAGACGCTCATCGACTTTGTGATCATCGCTTTCTGCGTTTTCCTCTTGGTCAAGGGCATCAACGCACTCACACGCAAGAAGAAGGAAGAGCCCGCTGCGCCACCGGCACCGAGCAATGAGGAGAAGCTTCTCACGGAGATCCGTGACTTGCTCAAGGAGCAGAAGTAACGCTTATTAAGTTTGGACGATGCGACGGATCACGGAAGAGGCTTCGCACTATGATGATTTGGAGCAGAAGCCGGTAGCTGAGTTGCTTTGTGACATCAACCGCGAAGATCATTGCGTGGCGGATGCCGTGGAGCAGGCGCTGCCTCAGATCACACGGCTCACAGAGACAATCGTGGAGCGCATGAGGCGAGGAGGGCGCCTTTTCTATATTGGTGCGGGCACAAGTGGACGTCTTGGTGTGCTCGACGCCTCGGAGTTGCCACCTACTTATGGCACTGATCCGCGCCTTGTGGTAGGGTTGATTGCGGGTGGCGACACAGCGCTGCGTCAAGCTGTGGAGCATGCCGAGGATGATGGGCAGCAGGGTTGGAAAGACTTGGTGGAACAGGGGCTGTCCTCCGATGACACCGTCGTCGGCATCGCAGCCTCAGGCACTACACCCTATGTGGTGGGTGCCTTGCGTGAAGCGCGTCGCCATGGTGTGGTCACGGGATGCATCACCAGCAATCCCGATACACCCTTGGAGACTGAGAGTGACTATCCCGTGGTGACCATTGTCGGTCCGGAATTTGTCACCGGTTCATCGCGCATGAAGTCGGGAACAGCGCAGAAGATGGTGCTCAACATGATTTCCACCACCGTGATGATACGTCTCGGACGTGTCAAGGGCAATAAAATGGTCGATATGGAGCTGACTAACGATAAGCTCATCGATCGTGCCGTGCGCATGGTGATGGGGCATGACCATCTCAGCTATGATGCTGCCAAGAAGAAACTAATGCAGAATTCGCTGGACGAGATCATGCGGGGACCGGATGCCATAGAGTAGGGAGACACGGTTCTTTTCACCTCGTGTGGAAGTCTACCGGATGTAGTCTTTCGACACGAGATCGTAGTAGAGTGCCTCAAGCTCGGCGAGCGTGAGGTGCTCTACACTGTGTTCGATGATGTGGATCAGCTCGTCGCGTCGGCTGTCGCTGTCGGATGAGAAATGGGTGAAGACTTTGGCCATGACCATTATTATTGTTGTTGATGGAGTGCAAAGGTAAGGAATTTAGCTGGAACAGGGGTATCCTCATTTATTAGGATGATTTTTCGCCGGAATATTTGCTTTTCTCAAATATTCCGCTTATTGGCTTGGGATTAGAACAAGTTCGTCATCAAAAGAAACGCTTCCTCGCCGCGATTGTGCACAAGTGGATTGAGACAGCAAGGAAATGCAACATGATTGTTTTGTCTCTTTTGTCTTGTAAGATGATATTTTTCCGCCTCTGAGAATCGATTCTTTTCGACGAAGGCCTGTCTTGCTCTGATTTTTGCAAAAATCAGCGTGTTTTTGTAAATATCAGAAAATCAGAGTATTATAAATATGTGACTTTTGCAATGCAATGAAATAGCCTTTATCTTGCAAAATTCTCTAGAGAATTTCTTGTCATCACGCCTATTTCTAACGATGAAATAAGCCTAATGACCGAGTGAAATAAGCGTAATGATCCTGTCAAACTACCGAGATGAGAGCATCAAAGTACCTTTTTGTGCTTCAGAAGAGGCAAAAATGAGGCGATGATACCATAAAGTTCGCTTCCTCGCTCTCTAAATTGAAAGTTGTGAAGAACCTACTTTTGTTAAGATAAATCTACGTTGTCTGACATGCCTTGCTTGTGGAGTCTGTCATCAATCTATCATTCAAGAACAATCTGTTGATAAGCCGACTATGGCTACAAAAAATCCCAGTACAGAGCACTCCTCCGTACCGGGATTTTTTGTCGTTGATATTTCTTCTCTTTTACTCCCACTCGATTGTCGAAGGCGGTTTTGAGGAGATGTCATAGCAAACGCGGTTGACACCTTTGACCTTGCGGATGATCTCGTTGCTCACGTCGGCCATGAAGTCATAGGGCAGACGGGCCCAGTCGGCCGTCATAGCGTCCATGGAGGTCACGGCGCGCAGGGCTACGGGATGCTCATAGGTGCGCTCGTCGCCCATCACTCCGACGGAGCGGATGGTGGAGAGCAGCACGGTGCCGGCCTGCCAGACGTGGTCGTAGAGGCTTGTGCCGTCCGACATCTTGTAGTCGTGCATCTTCTCGATATAGATATCGTCGGCATCTTGCAGGATGCGCACCTTCTCACGGGTGATGTCGCCAAGGATTCGCACGGCGAGACCGGGGCCCGGGAAGGGATGACGCTTGATGAGACGCTCAGGCATCTGCAACTGATAGCCCACGCGACGCACCTCGTCCTTGAACAGCCATTTCAGCGGTTCGCAGAGCCGAAGCTTCATGTCTTTAGGCAGTCCGCCCACATTGTGGTGGCTCTTGATAGTCATGCCGGTGATGCTCAGGCTCTCGATGCGGTCGGGATAGATGGTGCCTTGGGCGAGCCATTTGGCGTCGGTGATCTTCTTAGCCTCGGCGTTGAAGATCTCCACGAAGTCGCGGCCGATGATCTTGCGCTTCTTCTCCGGGTCGGTGACGCCTTCGAGGTCCTTGAAGAACTTCTCGCTGGCATCCACGCCGATGACGTTCAGTCCCAGACCATTGTAGGCTTCCATGACCTTCTTGAACTCATTCTTGCGCAGCATGCCGTGGTCGACGAAGATACATGTGAGGTTCTTGCCGATGGCACGGTGGAGCAGGGTAGCGCAGACGCTGGAGTCCACACCGCCGGAAAGGCCGAGGATGACGCGGTCGTTGCCGAGCTGCTCTTTCAGCTCCTTGACGGTGGAGTCGACAAACGAGGCCGGGCTCCACTCCTGGCGGCTGCCGCAGATGTCCGCGACGAAGTTGCGGAGCAGCTGTATGCCCTGTGTGCTGTGGTACACCTCGGGGTGGAACTGCACGCACCACACGGGATGGGTGTCGCTGGCGAAGGCAGCGTACTTCACGTCGGCGGTGGAGCCGATGACATGGTAGTCGCTCGGGATGGCGGTGATCGTGTCGCCGTGGCTCATCCACACCTGCGAGTTGGGCTTAAAGTCTTTGAAGAGCGGATTGCTGGCATCGAACTGCTGGAGATTGGCGCGGCCGTACTCACGGGTACCGGTCTGCTCTACCTTGCCGCCACCGGAGTAGCTGATGAACTGTGCACCGTAGCAGATGCCCAGAACCGGATACTTGCCGATGAATTGGCTGAGGTCTACCTTGAAGGCCTCCTTGTCGTGGACAGAGTAAGGACTGCCGCTGAGGATGACACCGATGACACCCGTGTCGTCCTTGGGAAACTTGTTGTAGGGCAGAATCTCGCAGAAGGTATCCAGCTCGCGGACACGGCGGCCGATGAGCTGCGTGGTCTGCGATCCGAAATCAAGAATGATAATCTTCTGTTGCATAAACGATATGTTAATGTTGAGTGTTCAATGATGAATGTTGAATGACTACAGCGTTTTGAGGAACTGCTCCGCTTCGGCCAGCGTGTCTTGCTTGCCTACGTCGAGGAGACGGAGGTCGTTTTTGACATATCCTTTGATGGGCACGTCGCGGCACGTCTTGAGATAGAAGTCCATGATCGGGAACTTTTCCGGCCAGCCAACCATCTTGGGGAATAGAGTGGGGGAGAAGGTGTGGATGCCACTGAAGGCATACATGTGGTAGCGTCCGGCAAGCAACGGTGGTTGCTCTTCGCTGACAATGAGCGGAAACTTCACCTGTGAAAGCGCCTCGCGCACGTCGGGCCACGGCGTTTTCACCTCGCCCGTCTCAATATTCACCCAGCCAACGAGGAGCATCTGGTCGTTGAAGAGCAGATAGCGACGCGTCTTGCGCCAGCTGACGAGCAGTTGTGCGCCGGCCAAGACATGCGGCACGCCGCACTCCGGGCACATCACCTTCGGGTCAAGTCGGTAGAACTTGCCGAGGTCGACATTGCTCAGAATGTCTACATTATGAATAAGGACAGGGTAGTGAGGGTCGAAGAGAGGGGCCGCGTGGCGTATGCCGCCACCGGTGTCAAGAAGTTGCTCGCTCTCATCGCTGACGCGGATGTCCAGCCCAAAGTTGTTGTTGGCATTGAGGTAGTCAACGATCTGACCGGCGAAATGGTGAACGTTGACCACAAAGCGCGTGACACCGGCATCACGCAATTTGAAGATTACGCGTTTGAGCAGGGGCTCACCGCCAACCTCCACTATTGCTTTGGGCATGTGGTCGGTGAGGGGCTTGAGGCGTGTGCCCAGGCCTGCTGCGAAAATCATTGCTTGCATCATCTCTTAAAAGCTCTTCGCTGTGTTGGTGCAAAGATACCAATAATTTATGTTTCTGACAAATTTCGTGGTATCTTTCATGGCTTCACGGCGAAATAAACGACAGATGCTGACGGTCAGCCCTCCATCATCGTTGTTGTGGAGTCCTATTGTCGGTCAGATCTTGTCGCCGTAACAGAGATCTCCGGCGTCGCCGAATCCCGGTACGATGTATTTGTGCTCGTTCATTCCCGGGTCGATGGCGGCGCACCAGATCGTGGTCTTGTCGTCGGGGAATACCGATTTGATATGGTCAATGCCTTCTTCTGTGGCGATGACGCAGCAGACATGGATGCGCTTGGGCGTGCCTTTCGACAGGAAAGCCTTGTAGCCCAGCTCCATGCTGCCACCGGTGGCGAGCATTGGGTCGGCGATGATGAGCGTCTTGGCGTCGATGCTTGGCGTGGCGAGATACTCGACGTGGATGCCTACCTTGCGGTGTTCCTTGTCGGTATATTCGCGGTAGGCCGAGACAAAGGCGTTGCCCGCATGGTCGAAGATGTTGAGAAAGCCCTGATGAAAAGGCAGTCCGGCACGGAAGATCGTGGCCAGCACAATCTTGTCCGACGGCACGTTGACGCGTGCGATGCCTAAAGGCGTGGCCACGTCGTGCTGTTCATAGTGGAGGCGTTTGGAAACTTCGAAGGCCTCATATTCGCCCACGCGCATGATATTGTTGCGGAAGAGCAGACGGTTTTTCTGATACTCAGCGTCGCGCATCTCAGCCATATACTGCCCGATGATACTGTTTTTTTTGGATAAGTCGATAACTTCCATCTTAATGATTTGGTGTCTTTGTGTTTTGTATGAATTGTAAAAGGTGTGATACAAAGGTAGTTAGTTTTTGCAAAGTGCAAATGTCAAAACCGCAAAGAGAGGTCTGTTTTTATAATCTTTAACCTAAAAAGCCTTGTAGGGGCGGGAAATTTCTGCTGCAAACTTTTGGGAGAAATTATCTTTTTGCTACCTTTGCAATTGTTTTAAATGGACTTGGAATACCATTCACAACTTAAATACATTTTATAAAATGGCAAAGTTTGATAAATCAGTTTTAGCAAGCTACGGAATTCAGACAGGTACTGCTGAGGTTCTGTACAATCCTTCTTACGAGGTGCTGTTCAACGAGGAGACCAAGGAAGGTCTCGAGGGCTACGACAAGTGCCAGGAGACCGAGTTAGGTGCAGTGAACTGCATGACCGGTATTTACACGGGTCGTTCTCCTAAGGACAAGTTCATCGTTGACGATGAGACTTCTCACGACACTGTATGGTGGGACTCTGAGGAGTATCACAACGACAACCACCGCGCTTCTAAGGAGACCTGGAAAGCTGTCAAGAAGATCGCTCTCGAGGAGCTGTCTAACAAGAAGCTGTATGTCGTTGATGGCTTTTGCGGTACACACCGCGACACTCGCATGAAGGTTCGCTTCATCGTGGAGGTTGCTTGGCAGGCTCACTTCGTGACAAATATGTTCATCCGTCCTAAGACAACTGCTGACTTCGAGCAGGAGCCGGACTTCATCGTCTTCAATGCTTCTAAGGCTAAGGTCGAGAATTGGAAAGAGCTCGGTCTGCACTCTGAGACAGCTGTCGTGTTCAATGTCACCAGCAAGGAGCAGGTTATCATCAACACATGGTACGGTGGTGAGATGAAGAAGGGTATGTTCTCTATGCAGAACTACTTCTTGCCTCTCCGTGGCATCGCTTCCATGCACTGCTCTGCCAACACCGATATGAACGGTGAGAACACTGCTATCTTCTTCGGTCTGTCTGGTACAGGTAAGACTACTCTGTCTACCGATCCTAAGCGTAAGCTCATCGGCGACGACGAGCACGGATGGGACGACAAGGGCGTGTTCAACCTCGAGGGCGGTTGCTACGCTAAGGTCATCAACCTCGATAAGGAGGCTGAACCTGACATCTACGGTGCTATCACACGCGATGCTCTGTTGGAGAACGTTACTGTTGACGAGAACGGCAAGGTTGACTTCTCAGACAAGAGCGTCACCGAGAACACACGTGTCAGCTATCCTATCTATCACATCAAGAACATCCAGCGTCCTGAGAGCCAGGGTCCGGCTGCTAAGCAGGTGATCTTCCTGAGCGCTGATGCTTTCGGTGTGCTGCCTCCAGTGTCTATCCTGAACGCAGAGCAGACCAAATACTACTTCCTCTCTGGCTTCACGGCTAAGCTGGCTGGTACAGAGCGCGGTATCACAGAGCCGACTCCTACTTTCTCTGCTTGCTTCGGTCAGGCCTTCCTCGAGCTGCATCCTACAAAGTATGCTGAGGAGCTGGTTCGCCATATGGAGAAGAGCGGTGCTAAGGCTTATCTGGTCAACACTGGCTGGAACGGTACCGGCAAACGTATCTCTATCCGCGATACACGTGGTATCATCGACCGCATCCTGGATCACGAGATCGACAATGCTCCTACGAAGACCATTCCTTATTTCAACTTCGTTGTTCCTACAGAGCTCGAAGGCGTGAACAAGGACATCTTGGATCCTCGCGATACATACAAGGACGCTTCTGAGTGGGACGCTAAGGCTAAGGATCTGGCACAGCGCTTCATCAAGAACTTCAAGAAGTACGAGGGCAACGAGGCTGGTAAGGCTCTGGTTGCTGCTGGTCCTCAGCTCTAATCGTCTTGAAGAAAGTTGATACGGCAAGACGTTTTCTCCTATATATATAAAGAGTGTAAATCCCTCTTGTAGATAGTGAGAGACAGTCTTCGACATAACACCTCCTCAGTACCTCGGTACTGGGGAGGTTTTTTAGTGTCTATGCACCTATGATTCCTTGCACAGAATGGGCTTTTTGTGCTGTTTTAGCGCCTATTTTTTACCCCAACAGACTTTTTTTGTCATCCGACTGAAAATATAGTGAATATTATTTGGAGGATTCTCGACTATTGCTTATCTTTGCACCGTCTTCGTGAGAAGATATACATAAAGTTTCATTAGGTTAGTAGTTTGATAGATTTTTTAAGGTAAAGTTAGGATGATGTTATTAGATTTAGAATCTATATCAATGTTGGTTTTGGTCATATTGATGACCGCGCTAAGCGTTTTTTTCTTGGTGAACAACCACGTTGAATAACATTATTCTACGAAGAAGACAGTGCAAGTGATTGTATTGTCTTTTTTTTGTACCCTATCGCCAATAAGCACTAAACAAACTTAAAATCACTTGACAAAAGCGACTTTTTACATAATATTCGGGAAAAACCGCTTTATTTCCAAGAATTCTAAGTAAATTTGCAACTAAAATAATATATCGCGCGAAAATGATAAAGAAGTTCTTGGCATTTGCCTGCATGGCTTTGGCTTTGTTTGCATTTTCTTCATGCCTCAACTCCGATGAAGATGAAATAACCTACTATGACGATACTGCAGTGACAGCATTCTCGCTCAGTGCCGTCAACAGATACATCCACACCACCGCTTCTGATGGCGTGACGGACAGCGTGTATAAGACTTCGCTGACCGTGTCGGGCTATGCCTTCTCCATCGATCAGCAGCAACGGCTGATTTATAATCCTGATTCTTTGCCCGTAGGAACCGATGCCGCTCATGTTCTTGCGACGATTTCCAGTAAGAACAGCGGGAGTCTTGTGCTCAACCTGAAGAATAAGGCCGGGCAGGATTCGTTGGTTTACTACTCCTCTGCAGACTCTATCGACCTCACGAATCCCGTGCGTGTGCGCGTCTATAACACTCAAGGCACTGCCTATCGCGAGTATATCGTGAAGGTCAACGTGCACCGGCAGGAGGGCGATGTCTTTAAGTGGAACGCCATGGATGCGCCTGCTCTCCAGACCGTTACCGACCGCCGGATGGTCGTCAACGGCGAAGAGCTCTATCTCTTCGGCTTAAAGAATGGTGCTACCGTGGGCTATGTCTACAGCAATCAGACTTGGAAACAGCTGAGCCGATCTTTCGGAGGCGATGCTTATAAGAATGTTGCCGTGCAGCAGGGCAGTGTCTATGTCCTTGACGGCAATGCGCTTCTTCGTACCAGCGACGGAGAGCAATGGCAGACTGTAGCCACGCTGAGTGGCGTCAAGCAGCTGTTGGGCGCTACGCCAGCACGACTTTATGCGCTGACGGATGCGGGTCTCAGCTATTCGTCGGATCGGGGCGCTGTGTGGACTGCGGATGCTTTGGACGATGCGGCAGGTAATCTGCCGGAAACAGATTTGAACTTTGTCTGCTCGGCTGCGGTCACCAACGACAATACTTACAACCTGCTGTTGATCGGAAACCGCAACGGCAAGACCGTGACATGGGCGAAGGTGGAGGAAAACGGCAACGGCGTACAGAGCCAGCCGTGGTATCTCTTCACCGACGACGAATATAATCAGAAGACACTTCCCAGCCTCAGCAACCTGCAAGTGGTGAACTGTGAGGGTAAGCTACTGGCTGTCGGCGGAGATCTGAAGACCATCTACAGCAGTCTCGACCAAGGACTCACATGGTCGGCAGAGACTACCTATACGCTTCCAACCGCTCTCGTGGGCGCTTCAGTGCCGGCAGCGATGACAATGGGACAGAAGGGAATGATCTACTTCTCCACGTCTGCCTCGCCGGCAGTATACTACGGTCGGCTGACCCGCTACGGGTGGGCTGAGTATGAGTAGGCGTTCAGAAAACAACGTGCGTATGATGTTGCGGCAGCTTGCTTCCCTTGTCATCCTGGTCTTGACGGCGATCCCATCCATGGCGCAGGACGACAGCGAATATCGGCTTGAGGTCGGTGTCGGCGCAGGCGTGATGGGCTATCTCGGAGATTTCAACAGCAGCCTGACGAAAGATCTCCAGCCTGCCGTGTCGTTGATGGGAAGATATGTCTTCAACCCTTATATGGCATTGCGGCTCAATGTGGCCAAAGGCACGGTGAAAGGCTCATCGGCAGATGTGGAGACCTATTATCCCGACTATGCTGATCAGGTCTATACCTTTAAGAACTCACTCTGCGATGCCTCTGTGCTCTATGAGTTGAATTTCTGGCCATACGGCACCGGAAGGGACTACAGAGGCGCCAAACGGCTTACACCTTTTGTCTTTGCGGGATTGGGCATGACCTACGCCGACGTGAAACAAACCGATGGAGCCAAGAAAGGCAAGGTGGCCTTTAACCTGCCTTTAGGCTTGGGAGTGAAATACAAAATCGGTGAACGGGTGAACTTAGGACTGGTATGGTCCATACATTTCGCGCAGAACGATGAGCTCGACGGGGTGAAAGATCCCTATTACATCAAAAGCAGCGGACTGTTTAAAAACACAGATTGCTACTCACTGCTGCAAGCAACACTCACCTACAGCTTCTCACCCAAATGTACAACGTGCAATAAAGAATTTTAGATATGGCAGAACTCGATATGACAAGGATCCCACAACACATCGCCATCATCATGGATGGCAATGGTCGTTGGGCTACTGAGCGCGGTAAAGACCGCTCCTACGGTCATCAGGCGGGGGTGGACACTGTGCGCCGGATCACTTCCGAGTGTGTGCGGCTCGGTGTGAAATATCTCACGCTCTACACCTTCTCCACAGAGAACTGGAACCGTCCTGCCACTGAGATCCATGCGCTGATGGGACTCGTGCTTACCTCGCTTGAGGATGAGATTTTCATGAAGAACAACGTCAGATTCCGTGTTATTGGCGACATGAAGCGTTTGCCCGACGAGGTGCAGCAGAAACTCAAGGAGACAGAAGAGCATACTAAGGACAACAAAGCCATGACGATGGTCGTGGCACTGAGCTACTCCTCGCGTTGGGAAATCACGCAAGCTGTGAAAGACATCATCGAGGAGCGTACGCGGCCTTGGCGTCTCGGGCGGCAGCATGTCGAGAGCTTCGATATCACAGAAGACCTCATCAACCAGCACATGCAGACGAGCTTCATGCCCGACCCCGACCTGCTGATTCGTACAGGCGGCGAGCTGCGCATCAGCAACTTCCTGCTTTGGCAGATCGCTTATAGCGAGCTCTATTTCTGTGACACCTATTGGCCCGACTTCTCTGAGGAGGACTTGCACAAGGCCATCCAAAGTTACCAGTCGCGACAGCGCCGCTTCGGCAAGACTGAGCAGCAGGTGGAAGAGAATACCGAGGATAACATATAATCATAAACGACAATTCTTTGAAGATGCATCATAATAAGAAAAAAGTCCTGGCAGCTTGTCTTGCCATGGCCATCGTGGCCACCGTGCAGGCGCAGGAGCAAATCGTACCCCCCGACATCAACTATGCCGGCACGCCGCGTGACCTCGTTATCGGTGGCTTCAGCGTCTCCGGTATTGACGGTTATGAGGATTATATGCTTACAGGCATCTCCGGACTCTCTGTCGGACAGCATATTTCAGTGCCCGGAACGGAAATCACGGAGGCTGTCAAGCGCTATTGGAAGCACGGCCTCTTTTCCGACGTGAAGATCTCTGCCGACTCTATCGTGGGTGATAAGATCTATCTGCATATCTCTCTGAAGGCGCGCCCCCGTGTCTCCACCATCAACTACGTGGGACTGAAGAAGAGCGAGAAAGAGGATATGGAGAAGAAACTCGGTATCCTGCAAGGTGGACAGATCACGCCAAACATGATCGACCGTGCCAAGATCCTGGCCAAGAAATACTTCGACGACAAGGGTTACAAGAATGCAGATATCGAGATTCAGCAGCGTCCCGACGTCACCGGTAAGAACCAGGTCATCCTCGACGTCATCATCGACAAGAAGGATAAGATCAAGGTGCGGAATATCTACATCGAGGGAAACAAGTTTCTGAGCAACTTGAGAATCAAGGGCGGCCTCTTCCACAAGGGCGCCTTTGCCAAGACCCATGAGGCCGGAAAGCTCTCTACCTTCCTGAAATCAAAGAAGTTCACCCCTGAGCGCTGGAAAGCTGACAAGGAGAAGCTCATCGAGAAATACTATGAGTTGGGCTACCGCGACGCCACGATCCTGAAGGACAGCGTGTGGAACAACGACCCCAAACATGTCAATGTCTACATCAAAGTAGACGAGGGCAAGAAATACTATATTCGTAATATCCACTGGGTGGGCAATACGGTCTACAACTCAGCCTACCTCTCTAATCTGCTGGGAATGCGGAGGGGCGATGTCTACAATCAGAAGTTGCTCAACAAGCGACTCAGAGAAGACGACGACGCTGTGTCCAACCTCTACTACAACAATGGTTACGTCTTCTCCTCCATCGACCCTGCTGAGCAGAATATCGTCGGTGACTCCATCGACCTGGAGATGCGCGTGCAGGAAGGCCCGCAGGCCCATCTAAGCCATGTACGCATCAATGGTAATGACCGTCTCTATGAGAATGTGGTGCGCCGTGAACTTCGCACCAAGCCGGGAGACCTCTTCTCTAAGGAAGCCCTCATGCGTTCCGCACGTGAGTTGGCCTCTATGGGATTCTTCGATCCGGAAAAGGTGACACCGGATGTCAAGCCAAATGCTGAGGACGGAACGGTGGATATCAACTGGAACTTGACCCAGAAATCCAACGACCAGATTGAGTTCTCACTCGGATGGGGCCAGACGGGTATCATCGGACGCGTGGGATTGACGCTCAACAACTTCTCTATGGCCAACCTGTTCAATAAGAATAAGGAGCACCGCGGCATTATGCCTATCGGCGACGGTGAGAAACTCTCCATCGGCGTACAGACCAATGGCTCTTACTATCAGAGCTACAACACCAGCTACTCCACTAACTGGTTTGGCGGCAAGCGGCCTATTCAGTTCTCTGTCAGTGCGTTCTACTCCAAGCAGACCGATGTGTCGAGCAACTTCTACAACTCGGCTTGGCAGAACAATTACCTGCAGTCGCTCTACGGCTACAACAGCTATTCTTACAACTATAGCAATTACGAGAACTACTACGACCCCGACAAGTATGTCAAACTCCTCGGAGCGAGCATCGGATGGGGTAAGCGCCTGCGCTGGCCCGACGACTACTTCAACCTCTCGGTGGAGCTCTCGTTTACCCGCTACATGCTGAAAAACTGGCGTTATTACTCTAATTTGATGACTACGGGTAACAGCAATAACCTCAACCTGAGCGTTGCCATCAACCGCTCGTCTACGGACAACCAACTCTTCCCACGCCGCGGTTCCGAGTTCACTGCCAGTGTCACGCTCACTCCGCCATGGAGTAAGTGGGACGGCAAAGACTATAAGAATCTGGCTACAAACTCATACTCTGCCAACTATGTCAGAGAGCAGCAGGAGAAATACCGCTGGATAGAATACAACAAGTGGAAGTTCAAGGCCCGTACCTTCACGGCTCTGACAAGTGCCCAGAAGTGCTTCGTGCTCATGACGCGCGTGGAGTTGGGTATTCTGGGCAGCTACAACAAGTACAAGAAGAGTCCGTTTGAGACGTTCTACGTCGGTGGTGACGGAATGAGCGGCTATTCCAGCACCTATGGAGAGGAAACTATCGGACTGCGTGGTTACGAGAATGGCTCTCTCACGCCTTGGGGCTCTGAGGGCTATGCCTATGATCGCATGTCGCTGGAGTTGCGTTATCCGTTCCTGTTAGGCAATACGACGATCTACGGATTGACCTTCGTGGAGGGCGGTAACGCCTGGACAGAGACGAGAAAGTTCAATCCTTTCCAGATGAAGCGCTCGGCCGGTGTCGGTGTGCGTATCTATCTGCCTATGGTCGGCTTGATGGGTATTGACTGGGCTTACGGCTTCGACAAGGACAACAACGGCAGCAAGGGTGGCAGCCAGTTCCACTTCGTCCTCGGTCAGGAGTTCTAAATCGAAGTAAAGAAAGCATGAGAAGCGTATGACGGAAAGACGCTTGGACGCAACGCCGGAGCGTATTCCCGTCAACGAAACTGCTAAAAAGCAAAAAAACACTAAAGGATATGGGCTTCTCTGTAACATTTAGTTCAGATAAGCGTCGCAGGGATAGCCCACTTATCAATAAAAAGGAAATTGAATATGAAGCAGATGATTGTAAAAAGCAATTGGAGCAGACTGGGTGGCATCCTTCTACTCTGTCTCTTCGCCTTCATGCCATTCTCAAAGGCCAATGCACAGAAGTTCGCATTGGTGGACATGGATTATGTGCTGAAAAACATACCGGCCTATGAGCGTGCCAATGAGCAGCTCAATCAAGTGTCAAAGAAGTGGCAGGCTGAGGTAGAGGCGCTAAACACCGAGGCGGCTACCATGTACAAGAACTATCAGAATGAGATGGTATTCCTCTCGCAGGAGCAAAAAAAGGCCAAACAGGATCAGATCATGCAGAAAGAAAAGGAGGCTGCTGACCTCAAACAGAAATATTTCGGCCCCGAAGGTGAGCTCTTCAAGAAGCGCGAAAGCCTGATGTCACCTATTCAGGAGGAGATCTACAATGCGGTGAAGGACATCTCTGGGCTCCGCGGATACAGCCTTGTGCTTGATCGCGCCTCCGATACCGCTATCATCTTCGGCTCACCGAAGATCGATATCTCTGATGAGGTGCTCCGGAAACTGGGATATGGAAAGTAAAAGACAATAAAAACAATAAAAACAATCAATCATGAAAAAGTTACTTTTAATGTTAATGCTGATGGCTCCTCTGGCTACTTTTGCCCAGAAGTTCGGCAAAGTCAATACACAGACCATCATGCAGAATCTGCCTGAAATCGCTAAGATCAACGGAGAACTCCAGGCTACAGCCAAACAGTATGAGAATGATCTGAAAGGCATGCAGGACGAGCTGAAGCGTCAAAGCGATGCTTATGACAAGGCAAAGAGCACCATGAACCCAACTGCTCAGAAGCAGAAAGAGGAAGAGCTCAATACGCTCTATCAGAAGATTCAGCAGACCTATAGCGACAATCAGCAGGCTCTGCAGAAAGCACAGCAGGACAAGATGCAGCCTGTCGTGGAGAAGGTGCGCAAAGCCATTGAGAGTGTCGGCAAGACTGGTGGCTTCACTTACATCTTCGAAGAGGGTGCTGCTGTCTACACTGGCACCAATGTAGAGGATGTCACTGCTAAAGTGCAGGCTGAAATCAGCAAGATGAAGTAAAAGGCATTGCTCTTTCCTCGGCATGACGAGGAGCTGGGGGTGAGGGTGCGCTACGTGGCATACCCTCACCTCTTGCTGTCTTTTTAGGACTGTGCTTTCGTTTAGCGCAACTTGTCGTTCGGATTTCGTTGGTGCAATCCTTATCCATTATCCGTCTCCGTATTGTCAACAATAATCTTTCCAACCATGAGGCATTTGTTTGTTAGTGCTTTTTTCCTATTTCTCGGCAGTCCGCTTTTTGCGCAGGGCACAGTGCCGTCTACTGTGTCATCCACAGGTGCAGTGCCGTCTCAGCAGGCCGTTCCGTCGTTTCATTATGGTTTTCTTAGCTGTCAGAGCGCTTTGGAGGCCATGCCGGGCTATGCAGAGACCAGACGCTCTATAGCCGATCTGAAGGCAAAATACGATGCTGAGATGAAGCGTGTGGAGGATGAGTTCAATGCCAAATATGAGGCATTTCTCGATGGGCAGAGCACTTTTGCACCGTCGATCCGCGAGAAACGGCAAGCCGAACTGCAAGAGTTGATGGAGAAAAACCAAACGTTTAAGGAACAGGCCAAGCAATATCTGAAAAACGCAGAGCAGGACGCTTACCAGCCTTTGCGTGAGAAATTGGCGGCAGCCATCCAGCGTGTAGGCCATGTCAAGGGACTGGCTTTCGTGCTCAACACCGACAACGGCGCACTGCCCTTCGTCAATCCGGAGATGGGAATAGACATCACGGCCGATGTGCTGTCGGCTGCCAAATAGCGGCGGAGCCGTTCACCCAATATAATACTACCCGTCTGCTATCATATAAATAAGGAGTTGTGAGATGAATACAAGCATTGATGATCAGGTCAAAGCGTCTGCAGCCGTTAAGGAGTCCTTCCCTGCGACCCCCGGACCTATAGGCATTTTTGATTCCGGCTATGGGGGATTGACGATACTGCACGGCATCCGGCAGTTGTTGCCGCAGTACGATTACATCTATCTTGGCGACAATGCGCGAGCTCCTTATGGCCCTCGCTCGTTTGATGTTGTCTATGAGTTTACTCGTCAGGCCGTGCAGAAGCTGTTCGAAATGGGTTGTCAGCTGGTGATCCTTGGCTGCAACACGGCGTCGGCAAAGGCGTTGCGCTCGATCCAGCAGCACGATCTGCCACTGTGGGATCCCAAGCGGCGCGTGCTTGGCGTCATTCGGCCTACGGCAGAGATCATCGGTAGGCTCACACGCAACGGCCATGTGGGACTGCTCGCCACGGAGGGTACGGTGAGGAGCCATAGCTATGACATGGAGATCGCTAAGCTCTGGCCCAGCCTCAAGGTGACGGGACAGGCCTGCCCGTTTTGGGTGCCTTTAGTGGAATACAATGAGGCTGACTCTCCCGGCGCTGATTATTTCGTCAAGAAGCGCATTGACCAGCTCATGCAACTCGACCCCGACATTGATACGATCATCCTGGGTTGTACCCATTTCCCTCTGCTGATGCCAAAGATCCTGAAGTATGTGCAGCCCGGCGTGCGCATTGTTCCTCAGGGAGAGTATGTGGCCGATAGTTTGAAGGCCTATCTCCATCGCCACGCCGACATGGCATCACGGCTGACCACGGGGGGCACGGTCAAGTATTATACGACCGAGAATCCCGATAAATTCAAGGAGAGCGCTTCCATCTTCCTCCATGAGCAGGTGCACGTGGAACATATAGAATTAGGATAAAAACTTCAAATATTCATTTGCTATGCAAGAAACAAGACAGAACCGAATCGCCCGGCTCCTTCAGAAGGAGCTGGCTGAGATATTTCAAAGTCAGACACGAGCCATGCACGGTGTCCTCGTCAGTGTCACCCGTGTGCGCATCAGTCCTGACCTGAGCATTTGTACGGCTTATCTGAGCATCTTCCCTTCTGCAAAGGCAGAGGAGCTGCTCAACAACATCAAGGGCAACGAGAAGAGCATCCGCTATGAGCTCGGACGTCGTGTCCACAACCAGCTGCGCATCATTCCGGAGCTTCGCTTCTTCCTCGACGACAGTCTGGATTATATCGACCACATCGACGAGTTGCTCAATAAGAAGTAATAGAGGTTTCAATGAATTTTCCATTCTTTGTGGCGCGGCGTTATCTCTTCTCCAAGAAGAAGACCCACGCCATCAATGTGATTTCCCTGATCTCTGTCATCGGTGTGGCGGTGGCTACGATGGCCCTCGTCATCGTTTTGTCGGTGTTCAACGGCTTCCATGACCTGGTGGCCAGCTTCTTCACGAACTTCGACCCGCAGTTGAAGGTTGTGCCCGTGGAAGGCAAGACCGTTCCGGCCGATGATCCGATCCTCACAAAGATCAGTCATTTCCCTGAGGTCGACGTGGCTATGGGTACTGTGGAGGACATGGCGCTGGCCATCTACAACGGTAAGCAGGCCATGGTGACGATAAAAGGTGTGGACGACAACTTCCCGCAGCTGACTCATATCACCGAGATTCTCTATGGTGACGGCCAATTCCAGCTCCATACGGCCAACCTGCAGTATGGTACTCCGGGCATCCGTCTGGCTCAGACCTTAGGCTTGGGAGCCAATTGGAAAGGCTACCTCAAGATTTACGCTCCGCAGCGTGAGGGACAGCTCGACATGACCGATCCGCAGTCGGGCTTTGTTGTCGACTCGCTGATCTCCCCCGGTGTGGTATTCTCGGTCAATCAGGGTAAGTACGACAAGAGCTATATTGTCACCAGTCTGGGCTTTGCCCAGAACTTGTTTAACCAGCAGGGCATGGTGTCTGCTTTGGAGTTAAGACTGAAAGCAGGATCGAATCTGGAAAGTGTCAAGGAACGGATGCAGAAGGTCGCAGGTAAGAAGTATCAGGTCCTTGACCGCTTTGAGCAGCAGAGCGACACGTTCAAGATCATGAAAGTGGAAAAGCTCATGGCCTACATCTTCCTGACGTTTATCCTCATCGTTGCCTGTTTCAACATCATCGGTTCGCTCTCGATGCTGATCATCGACAAGAAGGACGATGTCGTCACACTACGCAACTTGGGCGCTTCTGATAAACAGATTCGTCGCATCTTCCTTTTCGAGGGCCGCTTGATCAGTGTCTTTGGAGCCATCTTAGGCATTCTGTTGGGTTTGCTGCTCTGTTGGCTGCAACAGCAATACGGCTTTGTGAAGATGGGTAGCAGCGATGGCACGTTTGTCGTCAACGCCTATCCGGTGAGCGTTCACTACAGCGACGTGCTGCTGATCTTCCTGACGGTTATCGCCACGGGCTGGCTCGCTGTGTGGTATCCTGTAAGGAGAAGCCTTGAAAAGTAGAAAACGAAGAGCATATAAAAGCTGTTGTCAGTCACTGTCGGCGACGGTTCTGACAACAGCAAGACAGATATCAGTGCAGTGAAACGCAATGTGCCGTTTCATTGCACTTTTTGTTTGCACGTAATCGAGTAGATGTAATTCCAAAGGAAATAGAACGCTATGGCAGCAATAATACCGCCCAGGACGTCGATGGCATAGTGCGCACGGATATATACCGTGGCGAAGCAGATCAGCGCGACGAATGGCAGCAACGCGAAGAAGAGCCCTTTGCTGCGTGAGCGCCAGGCCAGCAGCAGGGCGATAATCGATATGCCTACATGTGAACTGGGGAAAGCCGCTGTGGGGTGCTCGCCCGCATTGTGCACGTCGGTGATGAGGTGGTAGAAGATGCCGTCGCTGTATCCTGGGCTTTTCATCATCTCGGTGTGGGTGTTGAAATAGTCTGCTACATCGGGGAAGATGCCGGCGGCTATTTTCTCTACGCCGACCGCATGATAGTAATACATCGGTCCGGCGACAGGCAGCAGGTCGTAGATAGCATAGAAACTAAAAAACGAGGCCAGAATGACGAGGGAGCAGCGCTCGAAGTCGTCATAGCATTTAAAGAAATAATAGAGTATTGTGCCCACAAAAAGCAGGAAATAGCTTGCATAGGCCATGTCGAGGATTTCACTGATCCAATGCTGAGGAAAGCGCTCACAAAACACCAACGCGGGCTGGAAGCCAAAGAGTTGCTGTTCCAACGACGCAAAGACGTGATCGAGATTCGGCAGCATACGGTTGATCTGGTAAGTATCGCCGTACCACCAACTCAGCATTACTAATTGTACCGCCACTCTTATCAGTCGTGTCACACGGCAAGGAACGAGCCGGTAGACCACCCACATGGCCAGTGTGATTGCTCCTAACCTTACTCTGTCCCAAATCATTGCTTCGGGATGCTGCACCTTGGTGAAGCAGAAGAGGATGATGAGCAGGGTGAAGACCATGTAGCCGATGACCACCCATTCGAGGAGCATCGGACCCTTGTGGGGATGCTTTTCTATTTCAAACCATTTCTTGAGTTGCATTATAGCCAATTGTTTTCTTGATACCATTTCACGGTGAGCTGTACGCCGCGGTGGAGTTGATATTGGGGATGGAAGCCGAGCTCGTCGCAGGCGGGCTCTATGTCGCAGCGCCAGTTGCGTTGCCGCAGGATATTGTATTTGTCGTTGTTCAGGGCTGTGATGTGTCCCGTGAGCCTGCCATAGTACTCTCCGCACCAGGTGATGAGCCTCAGTGCAGCAATCGGCGCCTTGATACGTATCCACCACGGACGTCCCATGGCTTGACGAAGCTCGTCGCTGAATGTCGAGCTCTGGTAGACTTCACCGTCAGAGAGAAAGTATTTCCTGCCCGACATGCCATGGTCGAGGGCCAGGAAGACAGCTTGCACCACGTCCTTGACATACACGAAAGTAATGTCCTGACGTTTGAAACCTACCGCGAAGTCGATGTGTTGCTTGATGCTTTTGGCCATCAGATAGTAGTCCTTCTCTCTCGGACCATATACGCCGGTAGGTCTGAGGACTATATAGTTGAATTCGTTGCCCACGCTGTCGAGGAATTTCTCGGCCATGAGCTTACTGTGTCCGTAGGCCGTGTTGGGGCGTGGTGTGTCGTGCTCGGTGATGCAGTGATAGGGTTGCTGCTCCCTGATGGCACCGAAGATGCTCAGGCTGCTCATGTAGATGAAGCGTCGCATGGGCATGTGCAGTTCCAGGATGGCCTCCACCAGATTGCGTGTTCCCTCATAGTTCACGCGGAAGAAGTCGTCGGGATGCAGGCACTTTGTCACGCCGGCGGCATGTACGACATAGTCAAAGTCATGTCCTCGGAGCTGCTCCGCGAACTTGTCTTTGGAGGAAAAGTCCAGTTCGATGAAGTGGATGCGCGGGTCTTGCAGATAGGCACGTGAGCTGCTCTTGCGTACGGCGGCCCAAGTCTCGAAGCCTCGGCGGAGCGCTTCCTCTACGATAAAACTGCCAATGAAGCCACTGGCACCGGTGATGAGAATGTTCATAGTTTCTATTTGATTACAAAGATACTACATATTTCAGATTTTAAGCAAAATAATCCAAACGATATTAGGATTATTCAATTCTTTTTCGTTAATTTGCATGTCAAATTCATCTTTTAGAACATTAGCCTATGGGAAAAGGTAAGAAAGCGGGTAAGCGCATCTCTAAGAAGCAGCTTGTCCAACAGTTGGAACAATTCTTCTCATCGCAACCAGGAAAGAAACTAACACTGAAAGACATATTCCGTGCGCTTCATCTCGACACGCATCCTTTGAAGATGCTTGCCATGGACATCATGGAAGAGATGGCATGGGACGACTTCATCACCAAGAAGGGTGAGAACGCTTATCAGCTCAACACCAAAGGACAGGTGCAGGAGGGAACCTTCGTGCGTAAGCCCAACGGCAAGAACTCGTTCATCGCCGACGGCAGTGACAAACCGATCTTCGTGGCTGAGCGCAACTCCATGTCAGCACTAACGGGTGACCGTGTTAAGGTTTCGTTCATGGCACGTCGCCAAAAGCATATCAAGGAAGCACAGGTCATAGAGATCCTCAGCCGCGCCAAGGACACCTTTGTCGGCCGGTTGCGTGTGGATCGCGACATTGCCTTCTGCGTCACGCAAAACAGTACTTTCGTGCAGGACATTCTTATTCCTAAGAAAAGACTCAAGGGCGGAAAGAGCGATGATAAGGTGCTCGTGAAGATCCTTCAGTGGCCTGACGAGAATCATAAGAATCCGATTGGCGAAGTCGTTGACGTGCTCGGCAAGACAGGAGAGAACAATGCTGAGATGTGCTCCATTCTCGCACAGTATGGTCTGCCTTATAAGTATCCTAAGAACGTGGAGGATGCCGCGGAGAAGATCACGGGCGAGATCACGCCCGAAGACGTTGCCGAGCGTGAGGACTTCCGCGATACATGGACCTGCACCATTGACCCGGCCGATGCCAAAGACTTCGATGATGCCCTCTCCATCAAGAAGCTCGACGAAGGACTCTATCAGGTTGGTGTGCATATTGCCGATGTTTCGCACTATGTCACCGAAGGAAGTATCATCGACCGTGAGGCTGTGAAGCGCGCCACGTCGGTCTATCTCGTCGACCGCACGATACCGATGTTGCCGGAGCGCCTTTGTAACTTTGTCTGCTCGTTGCGTCCCAATGAGGACAAGCTGACGTTTAGTGTCATCTTTGATCTCGACGAGGATGCCAACGTCAAGCGCTCGCGCATTGTCCACACGATCATCCGCTCCAACCGTCGCTATGCTTATGAGGAGGCGCAGCAGGTACTGGAGGACAACGGTGTCGTGGACGGACAGGGACAGCCGGCTCCCGACCTTGGTGCAGCAGGCTATAAGGATGCGTACGGATGGGAACTCTGTACCCTTGACCGACTGGCCAAGAAGCTGCGTGAAAAGAGATTTAAAGACGGCTCTGTGAAGTTCGATACCGAGGAACTGCATTTCGACGTTGATGAGAAAGGCCATCCCACCCGTTGCTATTTCAAGCGGTCAAAGGATGCCAACAAGCTCATCGAGGAGTTCATGCTGTTAGCCAACCGTACGGTGGCCGAGAGTGTGGGTCGTGTGCCCAAGGGTAAGAAGACCAAAGTTTTCCCTTATCGTATTCACGACAACCCGGATCCTGAGAAGATGGAGACGCTCCGACAGTTCATCGTCAAGTTCGGATATAAGGTCAAGACCGACGGCACACGTGGTGCCATGGCCAAGAGTATCAACAAGCTCATGGACGAGTGCGAGGGCAAACGTGAGCAGAAACTCATCCAAAGTGTGGCGCTGCGTGCGATGATGAAGGCTAAGTACAGCGTGCACAACATCGGACACTTCGGACTGGGGTTTGAATATTACACTCACTTCACGTCGCCGATCCGCCGCTATCCCGACACGATGGTGCACCGATTGCTGACGAAATATCAGCAGGGCGGGCGCTCGGCCAACGAGAAACACTATGAGGAGCTCTGTGAGCACTGCTCCGACATGGAACAGATCGCACAGAATGCTGAGCGTGACTCCATCAAGTACAAGATGGTGGAGTTCATGGGTGACCATATCGGCGAGGTCTATGACGCTCATATCAGCGGCATCACGAGCTATGGCATCTACGCCGAGATCGACTCCAACCACTGCGAGGGCATGGTGCCCATGCGTGATCTTGATGATGACTACTACGATTTTGACGAGAAGAACTTTCTGCTGCGTGGCCGCCGCCATCATCATAAGTATCAGCTTGGAGATCCTGTCCGCATTCGTGTGGACCGTGCCAACATGGAGCGCCGTCAGCTCGACTTTGTCATTGCCAAAGACGGTGATGATGGCAAGACCGATACGCCGTCAGCTTCAAGTCCGCATGACGACGCGCGTGCAGCCATATCCGGCATGGGCGATATTGCCGCTGAGGCTGCCAAGAGCAAGGGCCGCCATCAGGGCAAAGGCCACCGCGGAAGCGGAAAAAAGAAAAAGTAACACCATAAAGGAACGGACCTTTCGGGGGCCGTCCCTTTTTTAATTGCCGTTAAGCAAGCGTTGTCTCTTTTGCAACTCTATCCTTTTTTATCTTAAATGCTTGCATATATTGAGGAAATGGCGTATATTTGCAGAAAAGACAAGTGCAAGGAGAAGAAATGATGAGCAAGGATTTCAAGAAAATACCCTATGGCATTGCTGACTTCAAGCAGGTGCGGAAGGAAGGACTTTATTTGGTAGATAAGAGCATGTTCCTCGAGCGGATGGAGCAGGCTGGACACTTTCTGTTCCTCGTACGCCCGCGCCGCTTCGGCAAGAGCTTGTTTCTGAACATGCTTGAAGCCTACTACGACATCAACGAAAAGGACAACTTTCAGACGTTGTTCAAGGGGATGTATGTAGCAGACCATCCAACGGAGTTCCACAATAGTTTCCAGGTGCTGCACCTTGATTTCTCGCGTGTGGGTAGCGATGTGGATCGCTTGCGAGAGAACTTCGATCTTTACATGGAGGTGCGCTGCGATAGCTTCGCAAAGGCCTACGCACGATTTTATCCTGATACCTTCGCAGATGAGTTGAAACAGATAAAGAGAGGGGAGCAAAAGCTTAACTTTATCAGTGATGCAGCCCATGCAGCAGGCTATCCACTATACCTTATTGTTGACGAATACGACAACTTTACCAACAACGTATTGAATGTAAAGGGGCAAAAAGCTTACCATGACCTTACTCACGGCACGGGCTTCTACCGCGACGTGTTTAAGATCTTCAAGCCGATGTTCCACCGCATTATCATGCTCGGCGTCGCCCCCATCACGCTTGACGACCTGACAAGTGGTTACAACATCGCGCTGAACATGACCATCGACTCGCGCTTCAACCAGATGCTTGGCTTCTCTGAGGAAGAGGTGCGACAGATGATTCGTTATTACAAAGAGGTGGGAGCTATCAAGCCGGAAGTTACAGAGGACAGCATCATCGACGACATCAAACCGTGGTATGACAACTATTGCTTCGCCAAAGACAGTTTCGGTCGTGAGCCCAGCATGTTCAACAGCGATATGGTCTGCTACTATATGAGTACGCTAATCGATACAGGACGCAAGCCGGACGAGATGGTCGACCCGAACACAAAGACCGATTATAAGAAGCTGCGCAACCTTATCGAGATTGGCAACATGACGGAGGAGCGTCGGCAAACCATTTACGACATCGTGCACACGGGCTACACCTTTGCGATGATCAACAGCTACTTCCCTGCGGAGAACATTACCGATGAGGACAACTTCGTCAGTCTGCTCTTTTATTACGGTATGCTTACCATTCGCGGCACCTTAGGCGCTGCGCTGAAGTTGGGCATTCCGAACAACAACATGCGCAAACAATACTACACCTACCTCATGCAGGCCTTCCAGCAGATTCATTCTGTCGCAGTTTCGCAGCTAAATATCCCGTTCTATCAGGCGGCTGTGGAGGGCGACTGGCGCCCGATGATGGACTATATACTCAAAGCTTATCACGACACCACGGCCGTGCGACAGCTTATCGAAGGCGAGTGCAACCTGCAAGGTTTCATGAATGCTTTCCTCTCGCTTGACCCTTATTATCTTGTTGCTCCCGAGATGGAGTTCTCCCACGGCTACTGCGACTTCTTCTTGCTGCCCAACTATACGGTTTATCCGATGGTTGCGCACAGCTATATCTTAGAGTTGAAGTATCTCAGGACCGATGCTACCGACGCTGAGACCGCACAGCAGTGGGTCGATGCCGTCGCTCAAATCAAGACCTACGCAGCCGACCGCAAGCTCCAGGGCATGCTCCACGGCACACAGCTCCACCTCATCGTCGTTCAGATCAAAGGCTACGACTTGGTGAAGATGGAAGAAATAAGATAAAGGTAAAAAAGTAAAAAGGTAAATGAGTAAAGCTGAGAACATAAGAGGTAAAGAAGTAAAGAGGAGCGGACAACCTTATGTGGGCTTCATCTTCCCGTTGTTGTGTTTTCTGACAAAAAACGGGCTCTGAGAATCGATTCTTTTTCACGAAGACCTCCTTCGGGCTGATTTTTGCGAAAAATAGTGTGTTTTTGTATCTGCCAGATAATCAGTGTGCTATGGATGCGTGTGCTTTCTGTGAAAATCAGAAAGAGCTTTTCTCGAAAAATTCTCTAGAGAATTTTTGGTCAGAAAGGTACTTTGCCCCTGTCATCTCGCCTTTCTGACCTTGTCATCACGCCGAGATGACAGTGTCAAAGTGCCTTTCTGAGCCTAAGAAAAGCCGGAAATCAGATGGAGCCGCTTGCTTTTTCTGATTTTGAGAAGCCAAGCGTGAGATTTCATTCTCTAGATTGCAAGAAAATGTTGAAGGTGTTTTGTAAAGAAATAACGGCGCGATACACTTGATAAACAAGCGTGCTTCCTATGAGAGAGAAGCGACTTCCTATGACGAGAAAAGAGGCTTTTTTAGTGCTGGATTGAATTTGGACCAATTTGGACCAGCCTGTTTCCATTTTAATTTCGTAAGTTTGCAGCGGAAACGGATGGTTTCCATAAAAAAGCAGTTGATTATATATTATCGCCGAGTAGGGGACGGCTCAGTGAGCTTTAGCCCCTTCTTTATTTTTGTTTCGGCGGACGCATTCTTACCAAGGGGCTCTGCAACAGTGCGTTACAGTTTTCAAGCTACCGGCCCTATCGTGCTATTCTTCTTTGTCTTTATTGTCTATTTCGAAATAAATCATTAACTTTGCATCTATAATAAACAACGTTTGGGAATATGGAACAGAATTTATTGATTTATAATACGCTCACCCGCAGCAAGGAGCTCTTCAAGCCTTTGAACGCCCCTCACGTGGGTATGTATGTTTGCGGACCAACCGTCTACGGTGATCCGCACTTGGGTCATGCCCGTCCGGCCATTACTTTCGACGTGCTCTTCCGCTATCTGAAGCATCTGGGATACAAGGTTCGCTACGTGCGCAACATCACTGATGTGGGCCATCTTGAGCACGACGCCGACGAAGGTGACGACAAGATCGAGAAGAAGGCGCGCCTGGAGCAGCTCGAGCCCATGGAGATCGCGCAGTACTATACCAACCGCTATCACAAGGCCATGGACATGCTCAACGTGCTGCCGCCGTCGATCGAGCCCCACGCAACGGGACATATCATTGAGCAGGAAGAGCTTGTCAAAGAGATCATGAACAATGGCTTCGCCTACGAAAGCAATGGCTCTATCTACTTCGACGTGGAGAAATACGACCAGAAATACCACTATGGCATCCTCTCCGGACGTAATCTCACCGACATCAAGGACAACAGCCGAGAGCTCAACGGAGTGGGGGAGAAGAAGCATCAGTACGATTTCGCCCTGTGGAAAAAGGCGACACCGGAGCACATCATGCATTGGCCCAGTCCCTGGAGCCAAGGATATCCCGGCTGGCACTGCGAGTGCACGGCCATGGGACGCAAGTATCTCGGCAACCACTTCGACATTCACGGCGGTGGCATGGACCTGATCTTCCCGCATCACGAGTGCGAGATCGCGCAGGCAGTAGCCTCTCAGGGCGATCAGATGGTGCATTACTGGATGCACAACAACATGATTACCATCAACGGACAGAAAATGGGTAAAAGCCTCGGCAACTTCATCACACTCGAGCAGTTCTTCACCGGCAACCATCCCACACTGGAGCAGGCCTATTCGCCCATGACGATTCGCTTCTTCATCCTCTCGGCTCACTACCGTGGCACAGTGGACTTCTCCAACGACGCGCTCAAGGCCGCACAGAAAGGCTACGACCGTCTGATGAAGGGCATCAAGGACTTAGGCCGCGTGCAGGCCGCCAAGGGATCACAACCCGAGGTGCAGAAGTTTGTCAAGGAGTTGCGCCAGCGCTGCTACGACGCCATGAACGACGACTTGCAAACGCCGCTGGTCATCAGCGCACTCTTTGAGGCTTGCCATCTCGTCAACCAGCTTGTCGATCACAAGGCTAAGATCTCTGCCGACGATCTCAAGGAGCTCGGCGACACCATGCGTCTCTTCACCTTCGACCTCTTAGGTCTGAAAGACGATGCCGCTGAGGGTAACGCCAGTCGCGAGAAGGCTTATGGCAAGGTCATGGAGATGGTGCTCCGCCTGCGTCAGCAGGCCAAGGAGGCTAAAGACTGGGCCACCAGCGATCAGATCCGCGATGCGCTCAACGATGCCGGCTTCGTCATCAACGACACCAAGGACGGCACTACTTGGGCTCTGTAGAAGACAGAGTAACAAATTAAAAACGTTTTTTAAAAGACAGAGTAACAAAGTAGACATATTATTAAGAGACGGAGTAACATAGCAAACATATAGTGTGACTTGTGTTTACTATGTTACTCTGGTTATTTTTATAGCTGCTTATCTGTATACTTTGTTATTCTGTCTAAAAGAAAATCATTATCTTTGCATTATAAATTCTACGATATATGAAGAAAACAACAATTTTCTCCCTGGCTCTGCTCCTTTCCCTGCCATTGGCAGCACAGAAGCGGGCGTTCACCATTGAGGATATCTATCGGTTGCAATACGCTTCCGGTCCGACTGTGTCGGCCACCGGTGAGCTTGCCTACGGCACCAGCCGCTCTGACCTGAAGGCTCAGAAGAGCTACAGCAACATTGTCGTGAACGGCAAGACTATCACCACTGACAACAAGAGCTTCTCGCCTTTCTGGTCAGCCGACGGTCGTACGCTCTACTATGTCTCCACGGGCAGTGGCTCATCTCAGCTTTATGCCTGGCGCGACGGCAAGGCTACACAGCTCACCGACTATGCCTTGGGCATCGACGGCGCCACCGTGTCGCCCGACGGCAACCTGATTGCGTTTGCCGCAGAGGTTTATCCCGAGATCGGCGGCGCTGACGGAAAGGCTAACAAGGCCGCCATCGAGCGCAAGGCAAAGAATCCTATCCAGGCCCATCTCGCTGATCATCTGCTCTATCGCCATTGGACGGAATACAGCGACGGGAAGTATTGGCATATCATCGTCTACAATCTTAAGGACAAGACCTATACCGATGTCACGCCGAGACGTTTCCACTCACCGGTGTTCTCGCCCAATGGTCCTTCGGGCTTTGTGTTCTCACCCGACTCCAAGGAGCTTTGCTATCTGAGCAACCACGACGAGCATCCTGAGGCCACGACGAATTGCGACCTGTGGATAGTGCCCGTGACCGGCGGCGAGGCAAAGAACATCACGGCAGAAAACAAGGCATGGGATGGCTCACCGCAGTATTCGCCCGACGGCCGCTACATCGCCTACCGCTTCCAGCGCACGCCCGGCTACGAGAGCGACCGTTTCATCCTCGGACTCTACGACCGCAAGACGGGACAGAAACGTGTGCTCACCGAGAAATTCGACAACTGGGTCGATGACTATAAATGGACTCCTGACTCCAAGGCCATCTATTTCCTGGGCGAGGAGCGCGGCTATGAGCCCCTCTATCGTGTCGACTTGAAGAACGACCTCATCACTAAGGTCATCGCCAACCGCGCTATCGGCAGCTTCGACTTCGACGGTAAGGGCGGATTCTACTATACTTATTCGCGTACCGGCAAGCCGTCGGCTGTCTACCACACCACTGCCAAGGCCATCGCGGCAGCCAAGGGACGCGCAGAGCTGATGGAAACGCAGGTGACACACCTCAACGACAGTCTGGAGTCCACGGTGGACATCCGTCCCTCTGAGACCATGTGGATCAAGGGAGCCAAAGACGACTCTGTGGAGGTGTTCATCGTGAAACCGTACGGCTTCGACCCTAATAAGAAGTATCCATTGGTCATCAATGTACATGGAGGACCACAGATGCAGTGGATGGATTCCTTCCGTCCCGACTGGCAAGTCTACCCCGGTGCAGGTTATGTAGTGGCCTATCCTAATATCCACGGCTCCACGGGCTACGGACAACAGTTCTGTCGTGACATCAGCGGACACTGGGGCAGCTACCCCTTCGAAGACTTTATGAGGGCCACCGACAAGCTTGCGCAGCTTGCCTACGTCGACTCTACGCGCATGGGAGCGATGGGATGGAGCTATGGCGGCTACTTTATGAACTGGGTGCAAGGGCAGACCAAGCGCTTCAAGTGCCTGGCCTCGATGATGGGACTCTTTGACCTGCGCTCGATGTGGGGCGCTACCGAAGAGCTCTGGTTCCCCAACTTCGACCTCGAAGGCCAGCCCTGGAACTCTGAACTCTACACCAAGTGGAGTCCGTCGAGCTATGTCAAGAACTTCGCCACGCCTACGCTGATCATCACCGGCGAGCGGGACTATCGTGTCAGCTACACGCAGAGCCTGCAATATTTCTCCACGTTGCAGTCGTTGGGCATCCCTTCGCGTCTGATCGTCTTTGACAATGACGGCCACTGGCCCAGCTCGCTGAAGTCCATGCCGCTCTACTACAATGCCCACCTCGAGTGGTTCCACAAGTATCTCGGCGGTGCGCCCGCTCCTTGGGACAGCGAGAAGATGGTGCAGCAAGGAGAATGGTAAAAGACAAACGATAGAGAGGTCTCATGAGGACCTCTCTATTGTTTTAAGGCCATGTATCGCTTTTATCTGTAAAAAAGAGCGGAGAAAAGGTGCAACCAAACAGAAAAAGACGTATCTTTGTAGACAGAACGAAGAAATGATGTCAACAGCACCTAAATCCTAAGATTATGGCAAGACTTTGGCAAGACGATTACTGGTTGCTGCTCCTGCAACTCTATCTCAAGGCTCCGCAAGGCGTGAAGCCACTTTACAGCCGCGCTCTCATCGACGTGGCATTGCGCACACATCTCAAGCCACAGTATATCTATCGCAAGCTCTTCCGCCTGCGCCGCATCGACACACCGCTGCTCCAAGAGCTATGGAACCGCTATGCCGAGAAGCCTGTGCGACTGAAGGCTGTGGTGAAAAAACTGCAGATGATGGACGGCTTCGGTAATGCTGAGGAGTTCTACGACGGTGTGGAGGCTACCAGAGAGTGGGAACGCGACTTCAAACCCGTCAGCGCCGAGGAGGCAGCGAGGGGCAAGGATGCTGTCACGCCGGTGAAGCTTATCGCCATTCTCAACCTCTATTACCAGTTGGTGCCGGCAACGATGGTGGCCGACACGCCAGAGGTGGCAGCGCTGGCAAAGCAGTTGCGCATGAGCGCGAAGGAAGTTGCCGGCATCATGACCGTCTATCAGGCCTGCGATCCTTTCCTTAGTGAGAATGAGGGGCGCAAGAGTCCGCTCTACGTGCCTTGCCGAATCATTTGGCGACGCTTTGGCAATGACGATCCAGAAAAGCTGGCCGCTTTGGCCGCGCAACTGACAGATTACTGGAAATAGACCTCCACCCTCTACACAGCATGTTATGGCACAAAAGTTAATACAGACTGAAACACAACAACAACTCCAGCAGCAAAGGCTCTCGCAACAGCAGATGCTGCAGGTGAAACTGCTGGAGATGCCCTTGGCAGAGCTCGAGCAGAACATCAATGCTGAGCTCGACGACAACCCGGCACTTGAGCAAGACGACCATGAGCCTGACGAGATAGGGGAAAGTGACGACCGCGATGATCGTCTGTCCGACGCTTATGGTGACGGCGAACAAGAAGATTACGAGGTGAAATCGGAACGAGAAGAGCGGGAGGATGCCTTGGACAGTGCCCTTGAGGATTTGGGACGCGACGACGCGATGCCCTCTGCCGAATCCTCTTACTACGGCGGATCCGGCGCTGACGACGCTGACCGGGAAGAGATGGTGTGGGGTGACACGACATCGTTCTATGACAAGCTGAAGGAGCAGATGGGCGAGTTGGAGCTCACCGAACAGCAGCAGACGATCATGGAATACCTGATCGGGTCGCTTGACAGTGACGGACTGCTGAGAAAAAGCCTCGACGACATCACTGACGAACTGGCTATCTATCACAGTATCGACGTGTCTACGGCTGAGATAGAAAAGCTGCTCAAGCTTCTGCAGACCTTTGATCCTGCCGGCATCGGAGCCCGAAACCTGCAGGAATGTCTGCTGTTGCAGATACGGAGGAGGCCGAAAGGAAAGGTGCGTGACTTGATGGAGAGTGTTATCAAAGACTATTTCGAGGATTTCACGCATAAGCGGTGGGACAGAATCTCACAGGCCTTGCAGCTCACCGGCGGGCAGGCGATCGCACTGCGCAATGAGATTCGCAGGCTCAACCCGAAACCCGGAGCCTCGCTCGGTGAGGCGATGGGACGCAATCTGCAGCAGATCACGCCCGACTTTATCGTGGACACAGACGATGACGGCAACGTGACGTTCATGCTCAACAATGGCCGTATTCCCGACTTGAAAGTGTCCCAAACCTTCTCCGACCTTGTCGACACCTATAAAAATAACAAGGCGAAGATGAACCGCCAGGATAAGGAGGCACTGCTCTATGCCAAGGAGAAACTCGACAAGGCACAGGGATATATCGATGCCGTCAAGCAGCGTAGACACACACTCTACGTCACGATGAAGGCCATCATCGACTGGCAGAAGAAGTATTTCCAGGACGGCGACGAGGCAGACTTGCGCCCGATGATCCTCAAAGACATCGCGGAGAAGACAGGTCTCGACATCTCCACCATCTCGCGCGTGTGCAATGTGAAGTACGCACAAACCCGCTGGGGTACGTTCCCCCTGCGTTTCTTCTTCTCCGACAGCTACGTCACCAAGGACGGAGAGGAGATGTCGACAAGAAAGATCAAGGTGGCGCTTCGCGACATCCTGGAGCAGGAGGATAAGCACAAACCGCTCAGCGACGATGCCCTCGCCGCCATGATGAAGGAGAAAGGCTTCCCCATCGCACGGCGCACAGTGGCCAAATACCGTGAGCAACTGGGTGTGCCCGTAGCACGCCTGAGAAAGATATGATGATGAAAGAAAAGAATATAATATTGACAGCAAGGCTGATGAGCCTGATCTTCACGCCGTTCTATCTACCGATCGTCGGCCTCATCGCCCTGTTCACCTTCAGCTATCTGAGCATCATGCCGTGGCAATACAAACTCAGCGTGGTGTTTATGGTGTATCTCTTCACCATTCTCTTCCCCTCGCTGCTGATCCATGTTTATCGCCGCTACCAAGGCTGGACACCATTGGAGATGGGCAAGAAGGAGCGACGCATGGTTCCTTACATCATCGCCATCCTTTGCTACTTCTGTTGCTACTACATCATGAGCCTGCTGCGCATTCCGCAGTTCATGGCCAACATCCTTGTGGCAGCACTGATGATACAGATTGTCTGTGCCGTCATCAACGTTTGGTGGAAGATCTCCACCCATACGGCAGCCATAGGCGGCTTCGCCGGGGCACTGGTAGCGTTCTCCATTCTCTTCGCCTTCAACCCGATCTGGTGGTTCTGTCTCGTCATTCTCATTGCGGGACTGGTGGGCAGCAGCCGCATGATCCTGCGTCAGCATACACTCACGCAAGTGGTTATGGGCTTCCTTGTAGGCGTGGTTGTGGGCTTCTGGACGATTCTGTAGGCAGCCGAAACGCTTTGGCTGCGAGAGAACAAATAAAGACATCAATCAGATACCATAGATTTTAAAGACATAAGTATGAAACCATTAGTAAGTATCATCATGGGTTCGACAAGTGATCTGCCCATCATGGAAAAAGCATGTAAGTGGCTCGACGACCAGCAGATCCCCTTTGAGGTCAATGCATTGTCGGCTCATCGCACACCCGACGCTGTGGAGGCTTTCGCCAAGGGAGTCAAGGAGCGCGGCATCAAAGTCATCATTGCCGGTGCCGGTATGGCTGCCGCTCTGCCCGGCGTCATCGCTGCCTCAACACCGCTGCCCGTCATCGGTGTGCCCATCAAAGGCATGCTCGACGGTCTCGATGCCATGCTGAGCATCATACAGATGCCACCGGGGATCCCCGTAGCCACTGTCGGTGTCAACGGCGCACAGAATGCTGCCATCCTTGCCGCTGAGATGATCGCCCTGGGTGACGAGGATGTCGCCAAAAAGGTGGAGGCCTGGAAGGCTGGACTCGGCAAGAAGATCGAGAAAGCCAACGCTGACCTCAAAGAGGTGAAATATACCTATAAGTGCAACTAAGCGACGGAGTCCTCCTTAGGGCTCCTTTCGCTCATCAACATACCAACTCATCAACAGATATGGTCGATTTATTTAACTATCATCGGCGTGAGACTTCGGTCGTGCATATCGGCAGACTGGACATGGGAGGAGACAATCCGATACGCATCCAGTCCATGACCACTACCGACACCGATGATACGCAGGCTTGCGTGGAGCAGGCTGAACGCATTATTAAAGCAGGAGGAGAACTCGTCAGACTGACCACGCAGGGAGTGCGCGAAGCAGAGAATCTCAAGAACATTCACGATGGAATACGCAGTGACGGCTTCGCTACGCCACTCGTCGCCGACGTGCATTTCAATCCTCGCGTGGCTGACGTGGCTGCGCTCTATGCCGAGAAAGTGCGTGTCAATCCGGGCAACTATGTCGACCCGGCACGTAAGTTCATCAAGAAAGAATATACCGATGAGGAATATGCCGAAGAACTGAAGAAGATAGAGGACCGCTTTGTGCCCTTCCTGAATATCTGCAAGGAGCATCACACTGCCATTCGCATTGGCGTGAACCACGGCTCGCTCTCGGATCGTATCCGCAACCGCTATGGTGACACGCCGGAAGGTATTGTGGAGAGCTGCATGGAGTTTTTGCGTATCTGCAAGAAAGAGCATTTCGACGATGTGGTGATCTCTATCAAGGCTTCCAACACGGTGGTCATGGTGCGGTCGGTGAGACTGCTCGTCAACCAAATGGACAAGGAAGACATGCACTACCCGCTTCATCTCGGCGTGACGGAAGCCGGAGAGGGCGAGGACGGCCGTATCAAGAGTGCGGTAGGCATCGGTGCGCTGCTGGCCGACGGCATTGGCGACACCGTGCGCGTGTCGTTGTCCGAGGAACCTGAGGCTGAGATACCCGTAGCCCGCCATCTTGTGGACTATATCGGTCGCAAGGCTGGCAGTCTGATCGTCCCCGGCGAGACCTACGAAGGCTTTGACTGGCTCCGTCCCACACGTCGCGAGACCCAGCCGGTCGGTAATGTGGGAGGTGCACACGTTCCTGTTGTCATCGTCTCGGCTGAGCAGGCCGACTATGCCGGTAAGGCTGACTACGTCTATGTAGGGCAGCAGGTGCCTGAGCATCCACTGCCGGGACGGCATTACATCCTCGACTACGATGTCTTTGCACGGCTGCAAGGTGAGGGTAATCTCGATAAGGCGCAGGGCAAGGCTGTGTTCTATCCTATCTTCCCCGTGGTGGCCATGCCGCTGGTGGGTATGGTGCAGAGCGACGTGAAGTTCCTCGTGCTCCAGTTCGGCACACCGAGTGCTGAGTATCTGGCTTGTCTGAAGGCACATCCGGAAGTGGTCGTTGTCTGCGCGAGCAACCTGCAGAACAGGCTCGGTAATCAGCGTGCGCTCGTTCATGAGATGATGACCGCTGAGGTCAGCAATCCCGTTGTCTTCGCGCAGATGTACCAACTCAATGACAAGGAAGAGTTCCAGTTGGAGGCTGCCGCCGACATGGGCACACTGATGATGGACGGACTCACTGATGGCATCTGGCTGATGAACAAGGGTAATATCAGTGTCGGCGACATTGAGGATACGGCTTTTGGCATCTTGCAGGCTGCCCGTCTGCGTACATCGCGCACGGAGTATATCAGTTGTCCGGGCTGTGGACGTACACTCTACGACCTGCGCACGACGATTGCCCGCATCAGGGAGGCCACTAAAGACATGCACGGACTGAAGATCGGCATCATGGGATGCATCGTCAACGGGCCGGGCGAGATGGCCGACGCGGACTACGGTTATGTGGGCGCAGGACCGGGAAAGGTCTCACTCTACCGTGGACAGGAATGTGTGGAAAAGAATATTCCGGAGGATGAGGCCGTGGATCGTCTGCTGCAACTCATCAAGTCCGACCGGCAAGGGTAGGACTCTCTTTGCCCCACGGCGCTTTTTAATAGGAGCCGTGGGGCAATATCGTCAACAAAATCCTCTACTTTAAGACATAGCAATGAATATCAACACGAAGAGCAGAACGCTGAGCGAGATGGAGCTGAGGAAGCCTTATATCGCCGCAGACAGCCGTTATGACCAAAGCGGCAGCCTTTACCGTCATTGCGGACGGTCGGGTGTACTGTTGCCTAAAGTGAGTTTGGGCTTTTGGCACAACTTCGGCGGCGCTGACAGCTACGAGCGTGCGCGCGACATCACGCACTACGCTTTCGATCACGGCATCACTCACTTCGATTTGGCAAACAATTATGGACCTCCCTACGGATCGGCGGAAGAGACCATGGGCAGGCTTCTCTGTGACGATTTCAGCCGTTATCGCGATGAGCTCTTCATTTCCACAAAGGCCGGTTACGACATGTGGCCGGGACCTTACGGCAATTGGAGCTCGCGCAAATACCTCATGGCAAGCATCGACCAAAGCCTCCGGCGAATGGGACTGGACTATGTTGACCTCTTCTACAGCCATCGCTACGACCCGCAGACGCCGTTGGAGGAGACCTTGCAAGTCTTGGTGGATATCGTCAGAGCGGGCAAGGCGCTCTATGTGGGTATCTCGCGCTGGCTCCTGGAAGCCTTGAAGGTTGCTGACAAGTACCTTCGTGACCACGATGTGCCTTTGCTTATCTATCAGGGACGGGTCAACATGATCGACCACGAACCGATCGATGAGGGCATCCTGGACTATTGCAGCGAGCATGGTATCGGCTTTATCAGCTTCTCGCCGTTGGCGCAGGGACTGCTCACCGACCGCTATCTCAATGGTATTCCGCAGGACTCCCGTATGGCGCAAGGCGGTTCCTTGACCGCTGACAAGCTCACTCAGGAACTGTTGGCACGCCTACGTCAGCTCAACAGTGAGGCGCAGGCTCAGGGGCATACTCTTGCCGAGAATGCGCTGTCGTGGATTCTTCATCAGAAGGGAATCACCAGTGTGCTCGTAGGAGCCAGCAGTGTGGGACAACTGGAAAGGAACATGAAATGCATCTTTGACTGACGGGCTTGCTGTCTGAGTCCTTTTGTCTTGTCTTTCTTTACTGATAGTCTTGCCTTCTCATTCCTTTTGGCTTGTTTTTAACCGAAAAGCATGAGAATTTCATAAGGCTTTCAGCATAAACAAAACAGGAAAGCCCCTCACGGCTATTTCCTTTGTCTGTGAGGGGCTTTTTTCTGTTATTATAGGTAAATATTCGTTGAGCCGGGAACAAGCTCCCAGCGCTCGTTATTTACAATAAATAGTTTGTGAGTTGTTGCTCTTATGTCTGTTGAGACCTTCGTTCTTGCCTGTGGAAGATTTCTTCCTTGCCTGATGAGACTTTCATTTTTGTCTATAGAGGCTCTCTTTCTTGCCTGCTGAGACTTTATTCCTTGCCTGTTGCGGGCATGGTTTTACTTCACGCGTGACAGGATCTCACCTTTCACGCCCTTGTATCCTACCAGGAAGGCTTTGGCAGAGCCGAAGCGGAGGTGGAGATCCAAGCGTACGGGGATGTGGTTGGCATCGTCGCTGACAAAGAAATCTACGATCTTTTTATAGGGCTTTCCGTCCTCGCTTTCGAGATAAGCCAGTTTCAGACAGCGGTAGGTGTGGCCATCATCGGCTTTGATATTGACCTTTCCTTCATAGTGCAGACGTGCGGGGTCACGGCCATTGCCGTCCACCATAGGGAAGTCGACATCGTGACCTTTCTTCCAACCCTCGGGATTGAAAGAGCGGGCACGCAGGAAAATGCTCATCATGTCGTATACACAGTCGTTGTAGGTGTGATTTTCCCATTCGTTCTTTCCATCGTGCTTCTTACGGTGCTGCATGACGTGACACTTGCCATCAGGGTAGGAGTAGAACACCTCGTCGACCGTGTATCGGTTGCCTTCTCGTGCGCCTTTGCGATAATAGAGCGGTGCCATATCCAAGCTGTTGTAGCACAGCAGGGTGTCGCGAAGCACAAAGAAGTCATCAACGCGGTTGTTGCCACGTGTGATGAGGCTGCCGCGCCACGCCGACGTGCCTTTGTAGACACTCTTTATGGTAGAGAACGAGGCGAAGCCAGCCTTTACCCATACGAACTTCCAATTATAATAGAGGTTGTAGGAGAGAAACTCTCCTGACTTAAACGCAGTGTTTCGGAAGGTGCACTGCGCTCCGGCTTGCGTGGCGATTATGGCCAGCACAAGACTGACAAACCAGATTTTCAGTGTTTTCATCATTTCTTGATTTTGTTATTCTGTCTTGATACTTATATAGAACAATCTGTGTGCTTATACAGAAGCCGTAGTTAGGGAAAGCATGAAGCCGTCCCCCTTACTATCGCGGCTTAGGGCTTAGGGATGTATTGAATGCCGAGCTTCTTGGCTCTGTCGGCATTTCTATGCTGCACCTGCTTTTGCTTATCAGCCTTTTGCTTGGTGATGGCCGATGGCTTTTGGCGATAGAGTGGTGTGGCTGTAGGATCCCATGAGCGTGAGGCGTCCCATTTGGCGCGGCACTCAATCACTTCGGGATAGTAATAGACGGGCTCCGGTTCTATGTCCTTACCGAAATCGCCTGTATCCCACTGTTTGTTGCCGTTGGTATCCTCGATCATCCTCAGGTAGTACTTACCCTCCTTGAGGTAGTAGAACTCCGCCTGGCCGTTGTCTGTGAAGGCTTGCTTGACGACCTTGTCGCTCTCGTCCATGAGTTGTGCGATGATGTGCTTGCCCTGCATGCCGTTGATGGTGACGAGCAACGAGGCATAGGTGTCGTTACTGCGCACCTTCAGTCCGGTCTTGATCTTGGCTGACAGATCACCGTAGATGGACTGGAAGGCGGTACTGTCAATCTCTAAGCTGTATTGATAATCGGGTTTCCATGATGCCTTGAGCAGGTAGGAGTGGGCATTGACGCGTGTCATCTCGAAGGGCTCTCGGTACCATAGCGAGTCGCCGGGCGGTTGGGAATAGAGATGCACCATCTTTTCGATGTCTATGTCCTTGATGGGTACCTGTGACGTCATGGTGACGTTTTGGTCCGGATCCATCTCGCAGCCGGGTGTGATGGCTATTTCGAGCGGCTTCACGGTCATGAGCGAGTCGTAAGGTTCTCCCTTTTTCTTTTTCTTCTTCTGCTCTTTTGCCCATTTGTCGTAGGCTTTCTTTTGTTCTTTCAGCCGTTTGGCATAGGGCTGTTTAGATAGGATGGTGAGCGTGTCGGTGCGCAGACGGAGCACCCCGAGCGAGTCGGTGATATGGTGCTGAAGCTCCACTTCGAGTGTGTCCTGGTTGATCAGTGCCGTGTCGCGCAGCCAGTAGGTGATGGTATCGCGCTTAGCTGACGGATCGATAATGAAGGCATTGCCGGCATTGAAGTTGAGTCCACGGAGCTTAGGAAGGTCTGCGTCACCATAGGTATAGAAGAGCGTGAAGTGGTTGGCTTCCCTGCGTTCAGCCTTGACGAAGTATCGGTCGGTGTTGATACCGGTGAAGGCACGCAGACAGATATCGTCCGGGAGATAATGAGTGTAGTGTACATCGGTGATGCTGGCGATGTGGAGCGTGTCGAGCCACGTCGTGTCCTGTCTGACATCGGGCTTGAATGTCGGTGTGACCGTTTGATGGTTGAAGGCAATCATCTCGCTCTTTTGAGCATAACGATAGTCACCGTCAGCGTCTTTGAGGGCGTAGATGCGGTAAGAGCCGGGGGCTACTCCACGTATGATAAAGTGTCCGCGGGAGTCAGTGCGCGACACGCGCATCATGGGAGTCTTCTGAAATGCACTGTCCTCCATGTTGCTGTACAGCCCCACGAGGATGCCTTTGACCGGCTCCAAATTGTCGGCTTCAAGCACGTAACCGGCCACTTCGAGCGTATCGATATGGTCGCCGGTGGAGAAACTATAGGTATAGTTGCCCAGCGGATTGCCCTCGTTGTTGTCAGAGATGGCGTTGGAGAAGTCTATCGTGTAGGTAGTGTTGGGTTTCAAAGAGTCCATAAGCTCCACGCTGATGCGCTTGCCTTGTCCCTTGATCTCGGGCGCCTCAAGTTGTGGCGGCGAGACAACCACGTTCTCTGTAGGGTTGTCGATGGTGATGAACTCATCAAAGTTGATGTATATGTGCTTGCGGTGCACATTGGTGGCATGGTCGTCAGGATTGGCACCGACCACTTTAGGCGGTGTCTCATCGTACCAGCCACCATCGGGCTGTCCCATGCGGGCACACGAGTGGAGCAGAAGCAGGAAAAGAAAAGAGAGGGTGAAGAGCAGCAAGCGGCTGCCAGTCTCTTTCCATTCGATATGCTTGTTATGCTTGTCCATGGTCTATACTCGTTTATGCTCTGCACTTTTGTGGTCCCCGGCAGACTGTGAGATGAGCCTGTAAAGGGCGTGGCAGAGTGACGGAACTATTCGTTTTCTTTATGGTTCATCTCCAGCAATTCATCCATATTCTTTCTGGAGTTGCTCAGTCGCGGCACCTTATGTTGTCCGCCGAGCTTGCCTTTGGATTTGAGCCAGTCGTTGAAGAGATTGGGTCTTGCCTTGACGACTTCGAGATGCTGGAGCGTTACATTGTGTGAGCGCTTAGCCTCGTAGTCTGAATTGATCTCCTGGAGCTTCTTGTCAAGGAGGTCGGCGAAACGGTTCAGGCTGTCGGGCTCTACGGAGAACTCGATCAGCCACTGATGGCGGCACTTGGCATTTTCATCCATGTAGACAGGAGCTGCCGTGTATTCCTTGACTTGCGCACCGGTCTTCTCGCAGGCGTAGTCGAGTCCCTTCTCAGCGTTGTCCATGATCAGTTCCTCGCCGAAGGCATTGATAAAGTGCTTGGTACGCCCGGTGATGATGAATTTGTACGGCCGTTTGGACGTGAAGCTGATGGTGTCACCGATCATGTAGCGCCACAGTCCGCACGACGTGGTGATGACAATCGCGTAGTTGCGTCCGAGTTCCACTCCTTCGAGCGGCACGATGCTCGGGTTGTCTTTTCCTACGTCCTCCAAGGGGATGAATTCATAAAACACGCCGTAGTCGAGCATCAGGAGCATGCTTTTATCAGTGGGATCGTCCTGCAGTCCGAAGAAACCCTCAGAAGCGTTGTAGGTCTCCATATAGTGCATCTTCGGTGAGGTGATGATCTGCTCATACTGCTTGCGATAGGGCGTGAAGGCAATACCGCCGTGGAAGAACACCTCCAGATTGGGCCACACATCCTCAATATGCTCTTTTCCGGAGATCTCCAGCACGCGCACGAGCACGCTAAGCATCCACGATGGCACACCGGAGATGTTGGTCACATTGCATTTCAGACATTCGTGGGCAATGCGGTCGCGTTTGACTTCAAAGTCGGAAAGCAGGGCCGTCTGCTTCTTCGGCACGCGGAAGAGGTTGGCAATCGGGTTGATATTCTCAATGAGGATGGCACTGAGGTCACCCACGAGTGAGCCTTCCACATTGTAGTTGGGCGAGTGGCTGCCACCGAGGATGAGCGACTTGCCGTCGAAGAGGCGGCTGCCGGGATGGTTGCGAAGGTAGACAGTGACCACGTCGGCACCGCCTTTATAGTGAATGTTGTGCAGTCCGTCGGAAGAAACAGGGATGAACTTCGACTTGTCATTGGTGGTTCCTGAGGATTTAGCATACCATTTCACCACGCCGGGCCACAATACGTTGGCCTCGCCATGACGCATACGATCGATGTCGCTTTTCAGTTCTTCGTATGTATTAATGGGCACATTGTTGACGAAATCGTCGTAGCTGTGCGTACTTGCCAGCATGTGGTTGCGTCCATATTCGGTATATTTACCTTTCTCAAGCAGGTAGTGCAACGCACGGCGTTGGAGAGCCTCGGGTTGAGTATAGTGCTTCTCGAGCTCATATTGTCGTGGTTTGAACAACTTGCTTGCAAACTTTGTCAAACTCATATTTTGCGCAATATATCAATCTAAGGTGCAAAATTAGTCTAAAACTTTGACATCCTCTACTAATTTAGCTTTTTTTATATGTGTAGTTGGCTTTTGTTGTTGCATTGAGGAAGAAAACAAAAAACCTCCAGCAAAGGCTCAGGTTGTTTGCCTTGGCTGGAGGTCGTTATTCGTTGACGGACTGATGTAGGCTCAGTCTTTCTTTACGGTTTTGAACTTCTTTGCGTGGAGGATGCACAGGATGCCGATGATGATAAACGGAATCGACAGCAGCTGTCCCATATCCAGCGGCATGTTGGCCTCGAAAGCTTCCTGGATATCTTTGGTATACTCGATGAGGAAGCGGGCTGCAAACACCAGCGTGAGGCACAGTCCGAGGTAGAGTCCGCTGCCCACCATGTCGCGATGCTTGCGATAGACGAGATAGATGATCACAAAGAAGCAGGCGTAGGACAGGGCCTCATAGAGCTGGCCGGGATGACGCGGATACTGGTCTACACGCTCGAAGATGAAAGCCCAAGGCACATCGGTCACCTTGCCGATGATCTCACTGTTCATCAGATTGCCCAAGCGGATGAAGGTGGCTGTGACGCAGGAGCAGATGCCCATATTGTCAAACACTACCCAGGGTGAGATCTTGTTGCGGTGAGCGTAGATGAAGATGGCAATGATCATACCGATCACACCGCCATGTGAGGCCAGTCCCTCATAGCCGGTGTATTTCCAAGAGCCGTCGGGCATGTGATGCATAGGGACGATCATCTCTATGAAATGATCCCAGGACGAGAGAAAATAGTCGGGCTGATAGAACAGGCAGTGGCCCAGTCGCGCACCCACCAACACAGAAACAAAGATATAGATAAACAGCGGCTCGAACTTCTCGTCGGGGATATGCTGCTGTTTATAGAGTCGTTGCATGAGCAAGTAGCCCAGAATCAGACCGACCATCCAGCATACGGCATACCAACGAACGCCAAAATGTCCCACGTGGAACATGACTTGGTCCGGGTTCCAGACGATATAAGAGAGTAATGTTGACATGATATGTGCCTTTTTAGCTTATAAGATATGTGTAATAGGGTAGGGCATCCGTGGCTTAGACGTTGAAGCGGAAGTGCATGATGTCGCCGTCCTGCACCTCATAGTCCTTGCCCTCGATGCCGAGCTTACCGGCCTCGCGCACAGCGGCCTCAGATCCGTACTTGATATAGTCCTCGTACTTGATGACCTCAGCGCGGATGAATCCCTTCTCGAAGTCGGTGTGGATGACACCAGCGCACTGTGGTGCCTTCCAGCCCTTATGGAAAGTCCAGGCCTTCACCTCCATCTCGCCTGCGGTGATAAACGTCTGCAGGTTGAGCAGATGATAGGCTTTCTTGATGAGTCGGTTGACGCCGCTCTCCTCCAGTCCCAGCTCGTCGAGGAAGAGCTTCTTGTCCTCATAGGTGTCGAGCGAGGCGATATCTTCCTCTGTCTTGGCAGCGATGACCATGGCTTCGGCGCCCTCTTGGATTGCGATCTCCTCTATTTTCTTGGAGTAGTCATTGCCTGTTTTGGCACTCTGCTCGTCGACATTGCAGACATAAAGCACCGGTTTGGTGGTGAGCAGGAAGAGGTCGTGAGCGGCCTGCTGCGCTTCCTTGGTGTCGAAAGTCACCGATCGGGCGTTCTCGCCACGGTCGAGAACCTCTTTATAAGCCTTGAGGACAGACACCAGAACCTTGGCGTCTTTGTTGCCGGTAGCAGCGATCTTCTCCTGCTTGGCCATTTGTCCTTCGATAGTCTCCAAGTCTTTGAGCTGCAGCTCGGTATCAATGGTTTCCTTGTCGGCGATAGGGTCTACGGGAGCACCGCCCTCGCGCACCACGTTGTCGTCGTCGAAGCAGCGGATGACATGAATGATGGCATCGCATTCGCGGATGTTTCCGAGGAACTTGTTGCCGAGTCCTTCGCCTTTGGAAGCGCCTTTCACCAGTCCTGCAATGTCCACGATCTCGCAGGTAGCAGGCACGATACGTCCCGGGTGCACGATTTCGGCAAGTTTTGTGAGTCGCTCGTCGGGCACCGTAATCACGCCTAAGTTGGGTTCGATCGTACAGAAGGGGAAGTTAGCGGCCTGTGCCTTAGCACTGGATAAGCAATTGAACAAAGTAGACTTTCCCACGTTTGGTAAGCCTACAATACCACATTTTAATGACATGTCTTTATATAAGCGTTTATATCTTTTCTGTTTGCAAAAGTAAGAAAAATATCTGAGGTGGGCAAAGGTAACTGTTAAATTCCCAATTTCTTATAAGATTTTTGGAGTCGATTTCGAAAATCTTATAAGAAATTTGGAATTGTCTGACATCTTTACTTTAGTGCGCTTCCAGCCAGTTCTTTCCCCAACCGGCGTCAGCAATCAGTGGTACGCTGAGTTGACAGGCGTTTTGCATCTCGGTGAGGACGATGTTCTCTACCTTGTCTCTCTCTTCGGGATAGACGCTAAAGTTGAGTTCGTCGTGCACCTGAAGGGTCATTTTGGATCGTATGCCTTCCTCTTTGAAGCGTCGCCAGATGCGTATCATGGCTATCTTGATGATGTCGGCTTCCGAACCCTGAATGGGCGCGTTGATGGCATTGCGCTCAGCAAAGCCTCGCACGGTGCCGTTCTTGGAGTCTATATCGGGCAGATAGCGGCGCCGGCCAAACATCGTCTCAGCATATTTCTTCTCTCGTGCCGTCGTGATGGCGTTTTCCATGAACGCATGGACTTTGGGGAAGGTAGCGAAATAGTCCTGGATGAGCTGTCGTGCCTCACCGTTGGGAATGCCCATGCGCTGTGCCAGACCAAAGGCAGTGATGCCGTAGATGATGCCGAAGTTGGCTTGCTTGGCCTTCTTGCGCTGTGCGTCGGTGACCTCATCAAGGGGTTCTTTCCATATCTTGGCGGCGGTGGCGCGGTGGATGTCCAGTCCCTCGCGGAACGCCTCTATCATATTCTCGTCGCCACTGAGGTGAGCCATGATGCGCAACTCTATCTGGCTGTAGTCAGCGGAGAAGAAGAGGCTGCCCGGCTCAGGCACGAAGCATTTGCGGATCTCCTTGCCGTCGTCGTCACGCACGGGAATGTTCTGCAGGTTTGGGTCTGAGGATGAGAGTCGCCCCGTGGCGGTAACTGCCTGATTGAACGACGTATGGATATGTCCCGTGCGCTTGTTGATCAACAGTGGCAATGCCTCGACATAGGTACCGAGGAGCTTTTTCAGTCCACGGTAATTGAGGATGTCGTCGACGATAGGAGCCTTGTCGCGCAACTGAAGCAGTACCTCCTCAGAGGTGACATACTGTCCTGTGCGCGTCTTCTTGGGTTTGTCGAGGAGCTGCATCTTGCCGAAGAGGATGTCGCCGACCTGCTTGGGGCTGCTGATGTTGAACGTTTCGCCTGCGAGCTCATAGGCGTGCTGCTCATAGTGGGCCATGCGCTCCTTGAAGATGCGCTCCGTCTCTTTGAGCGAGTCGGTGTCGAGGCAGACGCCGTTGAGCTCCATGTTGGCGAGAACCTTGACGAGTGGCATCTCGATGTCCCAGAACAGCCGCTCCATTCCCTTCTCCTTGAGCATGGGCTCGAGTACGTTTTTCAGCTTCAAAGTGACGTCGGCATCCTCAGCTGCGTATTCATATACATCTTTAGGATCCAGGTCGCGCATGTTCTTCTGATGCTTTCCTTTGGGTCCGATGAGCTCTTCGATGTGCACGGTGCGGTAGTGGAGGAGTGTCTCGGCCATGAAGTCCATGTTGTGATGCAGTTCGGGCTGAAGCACATAGTGGGCGAGCATGGTGTCGAACATGCGGCCCTGGATGTCGACGCCATAGTTGCGGAGTACCTCATAGTCGTACTTGATATTCTGTCCGACCTTGAGCGTTTCCGTGTTCTCATAGAGAGGTTTGAATATGTTAACATATTGCAAGGCTTCTTCACGATTGGCTGGTATCGCCACATAATATGCCTTGTTTTCCTCAACAGCGAAGCTCAAACCGACCAATTCGGCGTCGACGGGGCTTGTTGAAGTGGTTTCTGTGTCTAAACTGAGAATTTCTTTTGTCCTCAAAAAGTCATAAAGTTGAGACACATCTTGCTTGTTATCAATCAGTTGATACTTGTGAGGGGTCGTTTTAAGGCTTGCGAGAATCGAATTTTCAGCGGCAACTGGCCCGTCGGTCGGAATTTCGTCAAAAAGAGAAGGCTGTTTTGGAGCGTTCTTCTTGGCATTTTCAGCCTTATGGAGAAATTTCTCGGCAAGTCGCTTAAACTCGAGTTGTGCGAAGATCTCGCTGAGCTGCTTCTCGTCGGGCTCGGTCATCTTCAGTTCGTCGAGGTTGAGGTCGATGGGCACATCGGTGCGGATGGTGGCGAGGAACTTCGACATCTTGATGTCGTCTTTGGCGTTTTCCACCTTCTCCCGCATTTTTCCTTTGAGCCGGTCGGCGTGGGCGAGGAGCTCTTCACACGATCCGAACTCATTGATCAACTTCACGGCAGTCTTCTCTCCTACGCCGGGGCAACCGGGATAGTTGTCGGCTGAGTCACCCATGAGGGCCAGCAGGTCGATGACCTTGTGCGCGGAGTCGATACCATACTTCTCTTTGATCTCGCTCTCGCCGATTTTGTCATAGCCACCTCCGTGGCGTGGTTTGAACATAAAGACGTTTGGCGCGATGAGCTGTCCATAGTCCTTGTCGGGGGTGAGCATATAGGTCTCCACTCCGGCCTGCCCGGCTTTGGTTGCCAGCGTGCCGATGACGTCGTCGGCCTCAAAGCCGTCGGCCTGCAAGACGGGGATGTGCATGGCCTGCAGGATCTCCTTTATATAAGGTACGCTGAGCTTGATGTCTTCCGGTGTCTCCTCGCGCTGTGCCTTGTAGGGTGGATAAGCCTCGTGGCGGAAAGTCTTGCCGTGGTCGAAGGCCACGCCAAGATGGGTAGGATGCTCTTTGTCAATGATCTCCCTCAACGTGTTGCAAAAGCCCAGGATAGCGGAGGTGTTCAGGCCTTTGGAGTTGATGGTCGGTCGGTTGATAAAGGCATAGTACGCCCGAAAAATGATGGCGTAAGCGTCAAGTAAGAAGAGCTTGTTCATTTGATATTTCGTTTTTATTTGTAAAATTACGAAATTATTGCCATATTATCCAATTAAAATAACTAATTTTGTATCAAAGATTACTATAGCATGGATTATTTGTCGATCATCAAGCAACCTATCAGCTCAGAATTGTGCGATTTCATCGATCTTTTCAACAAGTCGTTGTCGCATGCCGACGGGCTTTTGTCGCAGGCGCTGGAGCACATCCGCAACCGCGCAGGCAAGCGTATGCGTCCTATATTGATACTTCTCATGGCCAAGAACTTCGGCGAGATCTCTGATATCACACAGCATGCGGCAGTGGGTTTGGAGCTGCTGCACACGGCCTCGCTCGTGCACGACGATGTCGTGGACGAGAGTGGAGAACGGCGTGGGCAGAAGAGCGTCAACGCGATGTTTGACAATAAGGTGGCCGTGCTTGTGGGCGACTATATCCTCTCCACGGCTTTGCTGCATGTCAGCTATACGCATTCTGAGACCATCGTAAGGCATCTTGCCGAGCTCGGTCGCACGCTGTCCAACGGTGAGATTCTGCAGCTTTCCAATATCCAGAACCAAGATATTTCGGAGGAAGTCTACTATCAAGTGATCAAGCAAAAGACGGCAGCACTCTTCGAGGCTTGCGCTGCCATCGGCGCGTTGTCGGCAGGAGCGCCAGAGGAAGAGATTCAGGAGGCCAAGAAGTTCGGTCAGAACTTGGGCATTATCTTCCAGATCCGTGACGACATTTTTGACTATTACGACCAGGCCAACGTCGGTAAGCCTACCGGCAACGACATGGCCGAGGGCAAGCTCACGCTGCCCGTCATCCATGCGCTGCGCTCCACCGGCAGCCAGGAGATGCTTGCCCTGGCCAAGAAGGTGAAAGCAGGTACCGTGACCAAGGAGGAGATCGCGGAGCTCGTCAAGTTTACGAAAGAGAACGGCGGTATAGAATATGCCGATCAGCGCATGTGGGAGCTTCATGCCGAGAGCGTTTATTTCCTTGAGCATGAGGTACATGATGATGACGTGCGCAAGAGCCTCAGAGCCTATCTTGACTATGTCATTGAGCGGAATATCTAATCATAGCTTGATCATCCGCCATCTATCATAAAAGGGAGCAGCCTCATTGAGGTTGCTCCCTTTCGCATTTATTGGATGTTTTCCTTGTCTTAGTACCACTTGGTCTCCTTGCCGAGCACGTCGCTGAGCAGCAGGTTGGTCAAGCGACTCGTGCCAAGGCGGAAGAGCTTATTGGTGAGCCACTTCTCACCGAGGACTTCCTTCACGATGGTGTAGTAGATCACAGCATCCTTGACCGTGTTGATGCCACCGGCAGGCTTCAGCCCGACGACACGGCCCGTCTGCTCGTAGTACTCCTTGATGGCATGCGCCATGACATAAACACCCTCTGGCGTGGCTCCTTGCTTCTCTTTTCCTGTTGAGGTTTTGATATAGTCAGCACCGGAATACATCGCCAGCAAGGCCGCTTTCTTCACGTTGCTGAGGCTACCCAGGTCGCAGGTTTCGAGGATCACCTTCATGGGTACCTCACCGCAGGTCTGCTTCAGTTCATCGATATCGTCGGCCAGACCCTCGTAGTCGCCGCTGAGGAACTTGCCTACGGGCAGGACGATATCCACGTTTGTTGCGCCGTCCTTGATAGCCAGCGCAGTCTCGGCCACTTTCACCTCTACAAACGTCTGTGAGGAAGGAAAGGAGCCGGAGACGACCGCTACCTCGACGCCATCTACTTCGAGGCTCTGACTGACGATATGCGCAAAGTTGGGATAGACGCAGATCGTGGCCACATGGGGTAGGTCGGGATAGGCCTCGTCGAACTTGTTGACCTTTTCGGTCATGGCCAGAATGCTTTCGTCTGTGTCGGTGGTGTGGAGACTGGTGAGCTCCACGCTGCCGAGAAGGAACTTTTTCACGTCCTCGTTGTCGTTTTCGGGCACCTTCTCTGCGATGATCTTCGCGACGGCGGCTTTCACCTCTGCCTCGTCGACGTCGCAGTTGTATTTGTGCAGTGCCTGCTCGTATTTATCTTCTTTCGGTTCGTTGCTTTTACGGACGTTCTCTACTTTCGCCTTCAGGCTGCCCGGCTGTATGGTGGGCTCGATGTCTTTTGTGTATGCCATATGAGTATGATTTGATGAGTTATGAATGAGTTGCTATGGGCCGTTGTTGGTGTGTAGCTATTGGTTGTACTGGTCCTTGAGCTTAGGATTGTCCTTGTGTCTTGCCGCGTCACGTTTTGTCTTCTTGTCCATGCTCTTTCTGAACTCCTCTGTGAGGTCCACGCCGGTCTGGTTGGCCAGGCAGCAGAGCACCCAGAAAATGTCTGCCATTTCCTCTCCGAGATTGTCTTTCTCGCCGGCTTTGAAGCTCTGGTCGCCATATTTGCGGGCCATCACGCGGGCGAGTTCACCGACTTCCTCTGTGAGGACAGTCATGTTGGTCAACTCGCTGAAATAGCGCACGCCATAGGTCTTGATCCAGCTGTCTACCTGCTGTTGGGCCTCTTCAAGGGTGAGCGATTGGTTCTCCATATTCTATTGTTTAGTCACCGCCCTGATGTCTTATGCCAGGGGCGGCATTTAATGGTCTTATTCCTTGTTTTTTGTGTCTATGCAGATGGTTACGGGTCCGTCGTTGAGCAGTTCCACCTTCATGTCAGCGCCAAACTCTCCGGTGCCGATCGGCTGGCCGAAAGCTTCCCGCAGCTCCTTGCAGAAACGCTCATAGAGGGGGATGGAGATGGAGTGGGGCGCCGCCTTGATCCAGCTGGGACGATTGCCTTTCTTGGTGCTGGCCATGAGTGTGAACTGGCTCACGACGATGATGTCACCGCCTACGTCGCCGATGCTGAGGTTCATCACGCCATTGGCATCATCGAAGACGCGCAGGCCTATGATCTTCTTCACCAGCCACCGGATATCCTCCTCATCGTCGTCGATGCCTATTCCTAAAAGGATGAGGTAGCCGCGGCCAATGCTGGACTTCACCTTGCCCTCTATCGTCACCGAAGCATGACTGACACGCTGTATTACGATTTTCATTATTGTTTTCTCTTCTTGTTTTGCAACCTACAAATTTAAGCAATTTATTCCAAAACACGATAGTTTTATCTGAAAATCTACTCGTTGATCGCTCAATCTGCTGATCATTAACCCTTGTGCTCTACTTGGCGCTCACCACAATGCCATCGGTTTTTCAGCCCTTATTCTCCTCGCTTTTTCATTCAATGCCGAAGTGTCTTGTAAACTGACATTTTAGAGCCCCTGAGAATCGATTCTTTTTCACCAAGCTCTATTTTCGTGCGATTTTGCGAAAATTGAGAGGTTTTTATAAAACGCTGTAACATAGGATCTTATGAAATGGCCTGTTTTCGGGTTTTTCTCAACAAGGTACTTTGACGAAAAATTCTCTAGAGAATTTTTCATCAGAAAGGCTTTCTGACCACATCAAAAAGCCTTTCTGATAGCTAAAAACAGCAAGAATGACAATGAAAGAAAGGCTTTTTGACGTTTTGAGTTAGTTATTTTGCCATCATCAACCTGTCAGAGTCGCTTTTTCACCAAAAGTTTCTCTCTGGAATGAAACCTTTCGCTGACATGTTTTTGTCAATAAAAACACAAAACAAAAAGCGTCGCTTCCCAGTCTTCATCTATGGGGAGCGCCCTGGAGCTTACGCCAATCAGCAGGGAAGAGAAAGCTGACCGGTTTTGAAGAAAAAGTATATAACTATCTGATAACCAATTGATTGCAAATCCTTCTTTTTGTCGCGTCTTTGCGAGGAAAGGCCAGTATAGTCGTTCCGCTCTTCTTCCCTTGAGTTCTGTTCTCTTGCTTATAAGCAAGAGCGAGCCCTTTAGGAAGCGCACATGCCCCTTTGACAAGCTCCTGTGTGGCCTTTGGCAAGCCTCTGTGCGGCCTTTGGCAAGCCTCTGCGGAGCCTTTTGTCAAGCAAGTGCGGAGCGTTTATCTACTCCCCCCGCTTCCTTCTCTTGTCCTCTCTACGTCTCTTCTTCCTGCTGCTGTCCTTGCTGAAAGTGATCATAAACCAGCTGGGCTTTGGCCGACCCGATGGTGATGGCAAGCTGGTCAAGTGTTGCTCCCTTGATGTTCTTGACAGACTTAAAGACCTTGAGCAGCGTCGCGGCTGTCTTGCTGCCTATGCCTTTGATGTCGTCGAGCTCTGAGTGCAGGGCGTGCTTGGAACGCTTGTCGCGGTGGAAGGTGATGGCGAAGCGGTGCACCTCGTCCTGTATCTGCGTGAGCACATGGAAGAGCTCTGAGTCAGTTTTCATGCCGATCACCTGTGGCGGGAAGCCATAGAGCAGCTCATTGGTGCGGTGACGGTCGTCCTTGGCAAGGCCGGCGATCGGAATCTGCAGATGGAGTTCATCCTCCACAACTTCCCTGACAACATCCATCTGGCCTTTTCCGCCATCGGTGATGATGAGGTCCGGAAGGGGCGTTCCTTCCTCTTTCATGCGACCGTAGCGGCGGCGCACCACCTCCTGCATGGAAGCATAGTCGTCAGGGCCTACCACCGTCTTGATATTATACTTGCGATAGTCTTTCTTCGAGGGCTTCATGCCTTTGTAGACAATGCAAGCCGCTACGGCATCCGTACCGGAGATGTTGGAGTTGTCGAAACATTCTATCTGGTAGGGAAGCTTGGGCAGTTGCAACCGGTCTTGCAGTTCCTTCATCAGCCGTGTCTGTTTTTGTTCGGGATTGAGCTTGTCGCTTTGTTTCAGACGGTCGAATTTATACTGCTTGCCGTTCATCTCCGAGAGTTCCAAAAGGTGGTGTTTGTCACCCCGCTGCGGCACGGTGAAGGTGGTATCTGTCAGCGTCCAGTCCATCTCAAAGGGCACGATGATCTCCTTCGCCTTGCTTTTGAAGCGCTCACGAATCTCTGGGATGGCTTGTAGCAGCAGGTCCTGATCGGTCTCCTCCAGCTTGCGCTTATACTCATAGGTGAAGCTTTGGTTAATCGTGCCGTTGGTGACATGGATGTAGTTGATAAAGGCGTTCTTCTTTTGATCGTCGTCTGTGATGGTGAAGACGTCGACGTCGTTGATCGTATGGCTGACGACCTCACTCTTGGAGACGAACTCCTGCAGAAGCAGGTAACGTTGCTTGAGGCGCTCTGCTTCCTCGAATTTCAACAGTTTGGCGTTGGCCATCATGCGCGTATAGACCCATTCGCTGAGTGCACGCGTGTTGCCTTTGAGCACCTCTCGCGCCTGCCGCATATTCTCCTGGTAGTCCTCGTAGCTCTGCTTGCCGATGCAGCAACCCTCACAGTTGTGGATATGATATTCCAGACAAGGCTTGTATTTGTGCTGTTCCACGCCCTCTCGGGTGATCGGCTGGCGGCAGGAACGTGGCTTAAACGCTCTTTTGATGAGTTCCAACACGTTGTACATGGCCGAGATATGGGGAAAAGGTCCGAAGTAAGTACCGTAGCGCTTGTTGATGTGACGTGTCTTGAAAATACGGGGAAAGTATTCGTTGGTCACGCAAATGCTGGGATAGGTCTTACCGTCTTTGAGCAGTACATTGTAGCGGGGATTGTATTTCTTAATGAGCGCGTTTTCGAGCAGCAGCGCGTCTTCCTCGCTGTTGACGACCGAATAGCTGATGTCTTCTATCTTGCTCACCAATACCTTGGTCTTAAAGCGATCTACTTCTTTATGGAAATAGGTGGAGACGCGGCTTTTGAGTTTCTTTGCCTTACCTACATATATGATGACATGATCCTTGTCATAGAACTGATAGGAGCCTGGTTTCTCTGGCATATTAAGTACAATGTTCTTGAGTTTTGCCAGTCTCTTGTCGTTTTCTTCTCTTGTCATGGTCGTCTTTACCTTTATCTACTATATATAAGCATGTTGTCAGTTTCACGTGAAACAAATGTTATAAGCCTATTGATTCCGTCTGCATCCGTCGTGTAGCGGGTCATAAACGGCTTTGCTTCTCTTTGCATTTAGGGCTGCGTTGGCGCGCAGCATTTGTTTCTGCTAATTCCACTTCGATTATAGGCTAAAAAGCCAAGACCGTTTTGGCGGTCTTGGCTTTGTGATTTTGAAGTCTATCAGAACTGCAAGAGGCTTGTAACCTCAATGTCCTTGTCGAAGATGTCGCGTGCGTGGAGAAATTCGGATTGCAATTCTATGATGAAGTTGCAATATATCTTCTTGGGATGAAACTTCTTGACGAGGTCGCAAGCAGCCTTCATTGTGCCGCCCGTGGCAAGGAGATCATCATGGAGCAGCACCACGTCGTCGGGCGTAATAGCGTCTTTATGGATTTCGATCGTGTCGGCACCATATTCTTTGGCGTAGCTTTGCTGGATTGTCTCGCAGGGGAGTTTGCCCGGCTTGCGGCAAAGAACGATGCCGGCGTGAAGAAGGTAGGCAGCAGCAGAACTGAGGACGAAGCCTCTGCTCTCTATGCCCACGATCTTAGTAATGCCTTTGTCCTTGTAGAGATCATACATGGCATTGCTCAGTTCTTGAATGCATTCGGGACTCTTAAACATCGTTGTTATATCCCTGAAATGAACTCCTTTAATCGGCCAGTCAGGAATGACACGCAGATTATCCAATAAGATTTGTTTGTTCATCTTTTACGTTTTACTTTAATGATTAAGTGGCTTTATTTCAATATCTTATACGTTTTACAGTTTCACGTGAAACTTTTGTGATTTCCGTCCAATTGATCTTGAAGTGTGAGAAGAGCGGCAGCTCGTGCTTATCTCCCCATCATCACGAGTAGCACATTGATGTCGCTTGGTGATACACCCGGTATGCGGCTGGCCTGAGCAAGTGTTTCCGGATCGATATGCTCAAGTTTTTGACGACCCTCCGTGCTGATTTCCTGAATTTCGCTGTACTTGAAATGACCACGGATTTTAATGCCTTCTAAGCGGTGCATCTTATCTGCGACGATTTTCTCACGCTCAATGTATCCCTTATATTTCATCTTGATCTCGGCAGCTTCTGCGATTTCTTCTTTTCTGTTCTCGGGCGATTCAAGTACTGCTTTCAGTTCGGGTAATACTTCAGCGATATTTTTCAGCGATAACTGCGGGCGAGCGACAAGGTCTGAAATCTTGCAACTAAAGTGGAGTGGGGTGGATCCGAGCGCTTCCAGTGCGCCATTGATATCGTGTGGTTTTACGTTTGTGGTGCTGCAATAGTTGATGATTTGGTCGATACCCGCTTTTTTCTGCAACCACCAGTCGAGGCGATCACGCTTCGCAAGACCTAAATGATAGGATTTCTCCGTCAGTCGTGCGTCGGCATCGTCCTGTCTGAGGAGAATGCGGTACTCGGCTTTTGAGGTGAACATGCGGTAAGGCTCGTCGACACCCTTCGTCGTCAGGTCATCGATCAGTACACCGATGTAGCTCTCGTCCCTGTCCATCACGAAAGGTTCGCCGCCACCGCAATGGATGGCAGCATTGATTCCTGCCACGGTGCCCTGGCCTCCGGCTTCCTCGTATCCCGTCGTGCCGTTGACTTGTCCGGCGAAGTACAATCCCTTAATGACCTTTGACTCCAACGAGTGATCGAGTTGTGTCGGATCGAAATAATCATATTCGATGGCATAACCGGGACGGTAAGCCTTCGCGTTGCGCAGTGCGGGAATCTGCCGAAGAGCGCGCAGCTGTGTCTCCATCGGCATGGAGGATGAGAAACCGTTGAGATACATCTCGTTGGTGTCCTCGCCTTCCGGCTCGATGAACAGCGGATGCTGGTCCTTGTCGGGGAATGTGACGAGCTTCGTCTCTATGCTCGGGCAGTAGCGCGGACCGGTGGACAGTATCTGTCCGTTGAACAGCGGAGAATTGTCGAGGTCGGCTTTCAGTATGTCGTGTACGCTCTTATTGGTGTAGCAAGTCCAGCAGGGCAACTGCTTCAGAATGCGGTGTGGCGCCATGTAACTGAACTGATGAAAGTCTGCTTCGCCGTCTTGTCGCTCGGTATCTTCGAAATGTATCGTGCGCTTGTCGAGCCGCACGGGCGTACCTGTCTTCATTCTTGCGGAGCGAATGCCCCATCGTGTGATCGACTCCGTAAGGTGCGCGACGGCCGGTTCGGCGCAGCGTCCGCCCGGAACCTTATGCCGTCCGACGTGCATCAAACCATTGAGAAAGGTGCCGGCCGTAATGACGACGCTCTTTGCGTGGATCTCCACGCCCCATATCGTGCGCACACCGACGGCCTTCCCGTTCTCTACGAGCAGTTCGTCTGCCTGATCTTGCCAGATGTCGAGGTTTGGGGTGCAGTCGAGTGTAGACCGCCACCTCCAGATAAACTTTCCCCTGTCGCACTGCGCGCGCGGTGACCACACGGCAGGGCCTTTGCCGCGGTTGAGCATACGGAACTGTATGGCGGTGGCATCAGTAACCTTTGCCATCTGTCCGCCGAGCGCGTCGATTTCCCTTACGATCTGCCCTTTCGCGATACCGCCTACGGCAGGGTTGCAACTCATCTGTCCGATCTTGTTCATGTCCATCGTCACCAGCAGCGTCTTGGCGCCTATGTTGGCTGCTGCCGTGGCGGCCTCGCATCCGGCATGGCCTCCGCCGATGACGATAACATCATAGTATAATTCCATGTTTCTGTCTTTTTTGGCAAAAGTAAGAAATTAAATTCAATTTTTATCGCTTTTGCTTTGAATTATCGCTAAAATATAGTATTTTTGCATACTGAAAACGGCACCTCCTACTATATATAAGGTATAGGGGGATGGAATGCTGCACTCAGATGGATGCTTCAAAGTGTTAATATCGGATTTATCTAACAGTTAAATAATTAAAAGTCAATCATTTATGTGGTTAATCAATTCTCCGATTGGTAGAAAAGTTGTGATGTCGGTGACCGGCATCTGCCTTATTCTATTCTTGACTTTCCACTGCTGCATGAATGTTGCCGCATTCTTCTCCGGGGATGCGTACAACACGGTTTGCGGTTTTTTGGGAAGCAACTGGTATGCAGTGGCTGGTACTTTGGGCCTGGCTTTCTTGGCCGTGTGTCACATCGTCTACGCTTTCATCCTGACAGCTCAGAACCGTCGTGCACGTGGTGAGCAGCGCTATGAGGTGACAAGCCGCCGTCCTGAGGTGAGCTGGGCTTCGCAGAACATGCTCGTGCTCGGTCTGATCATCCTCATCGGCATCGTGCTCCACCTTTACAACTTCTGGGGTCATATGATGTTTGCAGAGCTTGCTGGCATCGAGGTCGCACACGATCCTGCTGACGGCTTCGCCTGGATTCAGGACACTTTCTCCAATCCTCTGTTCTCTATTCTGTATCTGATCTGGATCTGCGCCATCTGGTTCCACCTCTCTCACGGCTTCTGGAGCGCTATGCAGACACTGGGATGGAGCGGCAAGATTTGGCTGAAGCGCTGGCAGTGCATCGGTCTGGTATATGTCACCATCCTCATGGCTGTCTTTGCCTTCTTGATTCTGTCCTTTTGGCTCGGCTTTGCCCCCAGCATGTGCAATGCTTAAATCCGATTCCTTACATCATTTATCATTAGCATCAACTAATTATGTCACAAATAGATTCTAAGATTCCTGAAGGCCCTTTGGCTGAAAAATGGACCAACTATAAAGCGCATCAGAAACTGGTCAACCCCGCCAACAAGCGTAAGCTGAGCATCATCGTCGTGGGTACCGGTCTGGCTGGTGCCAGTGCTGCTGCCTCTCTGGGTGAGATGGGCTTCCATGTGATTAACTTCTGCATCCAGGATTCACCCCGTCGCGCTCACTCTATCGCGGCTCAGGGTGGTATCAATGCCGCAAAGAACTACCAGAACGATGGTGACTGCGTCTACCGTCTGTTCTACGATACGATCAAAGGTGGTGACTACCGCGCACGTGAGGCCAACGTCTATCGTCTGGCTGAGGTCAGTGCAAACATCATCGACCAGTGCGTCGCACAGGGCGTGCCTTTCGCACGTGAGTATGGTGGCATGCTCGCCAACCGCTCTTTCGGTGGTGTGCAGGTCAGCCGTACATTCTATGCCAAGGGTCAGACCGGCCAGCAGCTGTTGCTCGGCGCTTACTCTTCTCTGATGAAAGAGGTCAACCGCGGTAGCGTGGAGCTCCACACTCGTACCGAGATGGAGGATGTCGTTATCATCGACGGTCGCGCACGCGGCATCATTGCCAAGAACCTGGTAACCGGTAAGCTCGAGCGCTACTCCGCTCACGCTGTCTGCCTCGCTACCGGTGGATACGGAAATACTTACTTCCTCTCCACCAACGCCATGGGCTGCAACTGCACCGCTGCACTGCAGGCTTATCGCAAGGGCGCTTACTTCGCTAACCCCTGCTTCGTTCAGATCCACCCGACTTGTATTCCTGTACATGGTGACAAGCAGAGTAAGCTGACGCTGATGTCCGAGTCTCTGCGTAACGACGGCCGTATCTGGGTACCGAAGAAACTTGAGGACGCTCAGAAACTCCAGCGTGGTGAGATCAAGGGTCGTGACATTCCAGAGGAAGGCCGTGACTACTACTTGGAGCGCCGTTATCCTGCCTTCGGTAATCTCGTGCCCCGTGACGTGGCTTCCCGTGCCGCTAAGGAGCGTACCGACAAGGGCTATGGCGTGAACAATACCGGTCTGGCTGTGTTCCTCGATTTCTCCGAGGCTTTCCAGCGCCTGGGCCGTGACGTTGTAGACCAGCGTTATGGCAACCTCTTCGATATGTATCAGGAGATCACCGACGTTGATCCGCACGATAACCCGATGATGATCTTCCCCGCTATCCACTATACGATGGGTGGTCTGTGGGTAGACTATGAGTTGCAGACTTCCATCAAGGGTCTCTTCGCTCTGGGTGAGTGCAACTTCTCTGACCACGGTGCTAACCGTCTGGGTGCTTCTGCTTTGATGCAGGGCTTGAGTGACGGCTACTTCGTGATTCCTTATACTATGCAGAACTATCTGTCTGACCAGATCACTGTGCCTTTGTACAGCACCGGCCGTCCGGAGTTCGAGGAGGCTGAGAAAGGCGTGGAGGCTGAGATGCAGCGCCTGATGAACACCAAGTACCACGACCAGAGTGTCGACTCCATCCATAAGAAGCTCTACGGCATCATGTGGGACTACGTCGGTATGGCACGTAACAAGGAGGGACTGGAAAAGGCTCTGAAGATGCTCAAGGACATCCGCGTAGAGTTTGACGAGCATGTGCGCATCCCTGGTACTCGCGAGGGTCTGAACGTGGAGCTTGACAAGGCTATCCATCTGCGTGACTTCATCACCATGGGCGAGCTGATCGCTTACGATGCCCTGAACCGTAACGAAAGCTGCGGTGGACACTTCCGCGAGGAGAGCCAGACCGAGGACGGCGAGGCTAAGCGTGATGACGAGAACTACATGTATGTGGCTTGCTGGAAGTACAACGGCTCTGACGAGACGGCTCCTGAACTGCTCAAGGAAGACCTGAACTATCAGTACATCAAGGTTCAGACGAGAAACTATAAATCTTAATTAAGGAATCAAGACAATGGATACAAATATTTCATTCACACTGAAAGTATGGCGTCAGAATGGCCCCACGGCTGAGGGTCACTTTGATACCTTTGAGATGAAGGATATCCCTGGCGACACCTCTTTCCTGGAGATGCTGGACATCCTCAACGAGCAGCTCATCGAGGCCAACAACGAGCCGTTCGTCTTTGACCACGACTGCCGCGAGGGTATCTGCGGTATGTGCTCGCTCTACATCAACGGTCATCCTCACGGACCTGCTCAGGGAGCTACTACTTGCCAGCTCTATATGCGTCGTTTCCACGACGGTGACGTGATCACTGTGGAGCCCTGGCGTTCTGCTGCCTTCCCTGTCATCAAGGACTGTATGGTCGACCGCTCTGCTTTTGACAAGATCATCGCCGCTGGCGGTTACACCTCTGTGCGCACTGGTCAGGCTCAGGATGCCAATGCCATCCTCATTCCTAAGCAGGATGCCGACGAGGCTATGGACTGCGCTACCTGCATCGGCTGTGGCGCTTGCGTAGCTGCCTGCAAGAATGGCTCTGCCATGCTCTTCGTCAGCTCCAAGGTGAGCCAGTTCGCTCTGCTGCCACAAGGCCGTCCTGAGGCTGCTAAGCGGGCCAAGGCTATGGTCGCTAAGATGGAGGAACTCGGCTTCGGTAACTGCACCAACACCCGCGCCTGCGAGGCTGAGTGCCCGAAGAACGAGTCTATCGCCAACATCGCACGTCTCAACCGCGAGTTTATCAAGGCTAAGCTGGCTGACTAAGTCATGCCTATGTTGCTGACTAAGTCACGTATATATATAAATAAGGAGTCCAAGCGCAAGCAGGACTCCTTATTTTATGAGTCGACACACTTATAAGTGCTGGTCAGCATTACGTAAGCGTCAGTCAACAGGCTGTAAGCATGATAAATAGAGGCTATAGGCTTTAGGCAACGATGCTTAGTTCATTATAAAACAACGAGGGTCGACCCTCACCGGATCGACCCCTCTCTCTGTTTCTTCAATAGGATTGAATTAATACTTATTGATACCATATCTCTCCACCAAGATTTTGGCAGAGACTTTCTTCTTCATTCTTTTTCCTTTGGATGTCTTCCTCTTGGAAGATGCCAGCTAGGTTTTTACTACTCGTTTTCATGGTTCTATTAAATAGATTGGATATAAAGCTTCACATTGCAAATATAGAAAATATATTTGATATGACCAAATATATTGCGATAATTTTGCGTTATATAATAATAATAATTGTTCTGTTTTTGAATATTTTATGTGTAATATTGTAATAACTGACTTTGTATTGCAACATCGTGAGGACGACGTGAGACAACTTGCCTTGCAGGCCGACAGGTATCCAGAGGTGGATATGTCATATGTGCTGAACCAGATTGCGGGGTGGAAAAAGGCTGTGGAGAAGGTGCCAAGGTGGACCGCTTGCAAGGACATCATCTATCCTCCTCATCTCAATATGGAACAATGCAGCTCGCAGACAACGGCGGAATATAAGCAGCGACTCATAGCGACGATACTTGGAGAACAGAGTAAGGATACGACCCTCGTGGATCTCACAGGCGGCTGGGGTGTTGATTTCTCGTTTCTGGCACAGGCTTTTGGCAAAGCGGTATATGTGGAGCGTGACGGGCATTTGTGCCGTCTGGCACGCCATAATATGCCTTGTCTGGGCTTGCCCGATGCTGTTATTGTCAATGACGACAGCATGAAGTTTCTTGCAGACTTGCAGGATGATGTCCGGCGTTTCTTCTTCATAGATCCGGCCCGGCGTGATGTGCAGGGAAGAAAGGTCGCCGGAATGGAGACTTGCACGCCGGATGTGTTACAGCTCTTCGACAGGATGATGCTACTGTCTACGGGAGTGATGATGAAGCTCTCGCCGATGCTTGACTGGCATGAGGCTGTCAGACAACTGAGGAAAGCCACTTCGCAAGCCGTGTCCTTTGACGTGCATATACTCTCTGTGCATAATGAGTGCAAGGAACTGTTGTTGGTGGCTACGCATCATCAACACCCATTGACAGTGACCTGCGTCAACGATAGCAAGACATTTACATATAATGCGGAGAAAGAGATGCCGACTGTCGTCCGCTACTGCAATGCTGAGCAACTACAGGACTATCGTTTCTTGTATGCCCCAAATGCCAGTCTGATGAAGGCCGGATGCTTCTCTGAACTGTGTGCGAAATATGATTTGGACATGGCAGACGCCAATTCTCATCTGTTCCTTTCACATGAGATGATTCCGGACTTCCCCGGCCGTCAGTTTGAAATCTTGGCCATTTCATCGCTCAATAAGCGTGAAGTGAAACTGGCGCTGAAAGACGTTGACCAGGCCAACGTGGCTGTGCGCAACTTTCCCATGACCGCTGTAGAGCTTCGCAAACGGCTCCGTCTGCGTGATGGGGGCAATAGCTATATATTTGCTACCACCATCCGGCGCAAGCATCTCTTGTTCTTGTGTCGCCCTGTCTCATAATTCTGCAATAGTATCCCGTCTTTCCTGCAACAGTATCCCGTCTTTCCTGCAATTGTGTCTCTTCTTTCCTTCAACATCGTGAGGGTGTCTTCTCGATTCTCCTTAAACGTAGTATTCTTTCAGCAGAAGGTAGAGGTCGGCCTGTTGAATAGAAATTGTTAATTTGATCAATACCTTTTGCTATTTGACTTAAAATCACTACCTTTGCAAGTCTTTAATCGTTAAATATAAGAGATTCATTCATGTCTGTAGAAATAAAGAAGGTAGAGACACGCAAAGAGCTCGCCACATTTATAGATTTCCACTATGACCTTTATGCAGGTTGCCCTTACGATGTGCCTAATCTGTTCATTGATGAGATGGCAACATTGCGCAAAGACAAGAATGTGGCTTTTGACTTCTGTGAGGCAGAATATTATCTTGCTTACAAGGATGGGAAGTTGGCTGGTCGTGTGGCTGCCATTATCAACCATCGCGCCAATGAGCGGTGGAACGTCAAAGACGTGCGTTTTGGGTGGATCGACTTCATTGATGACATTGAAGTAAGCCAGGCGTTGCTCGATGCTGTGGCTGAATATGGGCGCAAGAAAGGTATGAACTCTGTCGTCGGACCGCTTGGATTTACCGACCTCGACCCTGAAGGCATGCTCACCTGGGGCTTTGATAAGCTCGGAACCATGCCTACCATCTACAACTATGCTTACTATCCCGAGCACATGGAAAAGCTGGGCGGTTGGGAGAAAGACAACGACTATGTAGAGTATTACATGCCTGTGCCTGATAAGGTGCCCGAGAAATATGAGAAGCTCGCCACGATTGTGGAGAAGAGATACAATCTGCACGTGAAGAAGATCACCAAGGCAGACATACGCAACGGCTATGCCCATGAGGTCTTCCGTGTCATCAATGAGACATATAAAGACCTGTATGGTTTCGTGACGCTTACGGAGCGACAGATCGATCAATACGTCAAGTCGTATATGCCCGCCTTGGATCTCAATCTCGTAACGGTGATTGTTGACAGCAACAACAATGACCGTATCGCCGGAGTAGGCATCACCATGCCTTCGCTGTCGCACGCCATGCAGAAGTGTCATCGTGGACGCTTGCTGCCATTTGGCTGGTGGCATGTGCTGAGAGCGGCCAAATTCCACAAGACCGATGGCGTGGACTTGCTGCTCATCGGCTTCCGTCCTGAATACCGCGCCAAAGGAGCCAACGCACTGCTCTTCGCCGATCTGATCCCAAGATACATCGACTATGGTATCAAGTGGGGAGAATCGCAGGTGGAGATGGAAAGCAACAGTGGCGTGCAAAGCCAATGGAGCGCGTTGGAACACATCAATCATAAGCGTCGTCGTTGCTATCGCAAGGCTATCGACTGACGCGATCATATTGTAACCCCCTCATCCTATCATAACTAAATGTCTGAAAATAAAAATAATACCAACAAAACGCAGGAACAGCCCATAGTGGCTTATACAGATGACAACATACGCCACCTCAGTGACATGGAGCATGTGCGCACACGTCCCGGTATGTATATCGGGCGCTTGGGCGACGGCTCACTGCCTGAGGATGGCGTGTATGTGTTGTTAAAGGAAGTCATCGACAACTCTATAGATGAGTTCAAGATGCATGCAGGAGACCGCATAGAAGTGGATATCATTGACAATCTGTGTGTCTCTGTCCGTGACTATGGACGTGGCATCCCTCAGGGCAAGCTCGTCGAAGCGGTCTCTGTGCTCAATACAGGAGGTAAATACGATTCCAAAGCTTTTAAGAAAAGTGTGGGACTGAATGGCGTCGGCGTCAAGGCCGTCAATGCTTTGAGTTCCCGCTTTGAGGTGAAGAGCTATCGCGACGGTACGGTGCGCTGCCTGGTCTTTGAGAAAGGTGTGCTGAAGGAAGACCATACCGAAGAGACTCAGGACGAGAATGGTACCTATATCTTCTTCCAGCCTGATGATACGCTGTTTAAGAACTATTCGTTCCATGACGAGTTTGTGGAGACCATGCTCCGCAACTATACCTACCTCAACTCCGGTCTGACGATTATGTACAACGGGCGGCGTATCAAGAGCCGCAATGGTTTGGAGGACCTGCTGGTTGACAATATGACTGTCGATCCGCTCTATCCTATCGTGCACATCAAGGGAGAGGACATTGAGATCGCCTTTACCCATACCAATCAGTATGGTGAGGAATATCATAGCTTTGTCAATGGACAGCATACCACACAGGGCGGTACGCATCAGAGTGCTTTCAAAGAGCATATTGCCAAAACGATTAAGGAGTTCTTCGATAAGAACTACGAGTACACCGATATCCGCAATGGTATTGTTGCAGCCATCGCCATCAATGTAGAGGAGCCGGTGTTTGAGAGTCAGACAAAGATCAAGCTTGGCTCTACACTCATGGAACCCGGCGGCGAGACTATCAACAAGTATGTCGGTGATTTTATCAAGCGTGAGGTCGACAACTACCTGCATATCCATAAAGAGGACGTTGCCGACGTGCTTGAAAACAAGGTCAAGGAGAGTGAACGCGAGCGTAAGGCGATGGCCGGAGTCACCAAGTTGGCACGTGAGCGTGCCAAGAAAGCCAACCTTCACAACCGCAAGCTTCGCGACTGTCGCATTCATTTCTGTGATGTCCGTGACGATCGCAAGGAGGAATCCTCCATCTTTATCACCGAGGGAGACTCCGCAAGTGGTAGCATCACCAAGAGTCGCGATGTCAACACGCAGGCTGTCTTCTCACTGAGAGGAAAGCCACTTAACTGCTTCGGCCTGTCTAAGAAGGTGGTCTATGAAAACGAAGAGTTCAACCTCCTTCAGGCAGCCTTGGACATTGAGGACGGACTCGACGACCTGAGATATAATAAGGTGATCGTGGCCACCGATGCTGATGTCGATGGCATGCACATCCGTTTGCTGGTCATCACCTTCTTCTTGCAGTTCTATCCCGAGCTGATCAAGAAGGGCCATGTCTATGTTTTGCAGACGCCACTCTTCCGTGTGCGCAACCGTCGTTCTAAGATCAAGAACAAACAAGTCATCGCTAACGCAGACGCCAAATTGCTTAAGAATGAGAAGAAGAGCGACTTCGTTACCCGTTATTGCTATACCGAACAGGAGCGTCTTGACGCGATTCGCGACCTCGGACCAGACCCAGAGATCACGCGATTCAAGGGTTTGGGTGAGATCTCTCCCGATGAGTTTGCCCATTTCATCGGTCCGGACATACGACTCGAGCAGGTCACCTTGCACAAGAACGACCAAGTGCAGAAACTTCTGGAATACTATATGGGCAAGAATACCATGGAGCGTCAGAACTTCATCATTGATAATTTGGTGATCGAGGAGGATAAGCCCGAAGGCGAAGAAGAGGCGAATGCCGATGATGGCGAATAAGCGTATCTATGATAGGCAAGGAAGACATCTTTGATCAACAAGGAATATCTTCCTTATTGATAAGGAAGATATTTTTAATAAATAAGGATGGTGTCTCTTGTCAACCAAGGCAAAGAAAAGGATATAATACCAGAAGGGAAAGGAGGACATGACGGTTTATGAATCAAGATCAGAATCAACGTATAGGTCTGTTTGTAGGTTCCTTTGATCCGTTTACGATAGGTCACGACGAGATCGTGCGGCGGGCGTTGCCACTATTCGATAAACTGGTCATTGGAGTGGGGGATAATCCCCGCAAGCAGCATGCTTACTCGATAGAAGAGCGCGTAAACGCCATTCAGAGACTCTACAGCGACGAGAAAAGCATCGAGGTGGTACCATATAACGATTTGGCCATAGACCTTGCTCAGCGCGTCGGAGCGCATTATGTCGTCAAAGGCGTGAGGTCGATACAAGATTTCGAGTATGAGCGTGTGCAGGCAGACTACAACCGTAAGCTGGGCGGTTTGGAAACCCTGCTGATCTATGCCAGCCCGGAGATGACAAGCATCTCGTCTACCGCCTATCGTGAGCTCGTCCACTTCCACAAAGACGCTTCCTGGATGTTGCCGGGAGGAAAGAAACGGGAATAAAGTGTTTAGGAGTTATGTAGACTCTTGAAGTTTGTACCCTGTAAATAGACTTTTAATCCACAACAATATGATTAGTTATCAGTCAGACGGCGTAAAGATGCCGGAGTTCAATCATCGTTCTACCACAGCTTGGATCAAGGCTGTAGCTGCCATCTATGGTCGGCGGGTAGGAGAGATTGGCTATATGTTTGTCAGCGACGAGAAGATTCTTGAGGTCAATAACCAGTATCTTGGGCACGACTATTACACCGACATCATCACGTTTGACTATGATGATGGTGACGTGATCAATGGTGACATTGTCATCTCGCTGGACACGGTACGCAGCAATGCCGAGCAGTTTGGCAAGGCCTACGATGATGAGCTGCACCGTGTCATTATTCATGGCATCCTGCATCTCTGTGGCATCAATGATAAAGGGCCTGGTGAGCGTGAGATCATGGAAGCCAATGAGGACAAGGCTTTGGCCATGCTCCCTAAGTATTTGGGCTGACCCTGCGTCCGCAAGCGTAGTTTGTGTGTCTCTTGTATTTTTCGCGCAAGCCTGCTAATGGCTCTATCGCGTTCCGATTAAAGCCTTATAGCGCGCTTATAATGGTTCTATGAACCGTTTCAAAGGCTTGATGGCCTGTTGATAAAGGTTCTATGGCTTGTTGTTGTCTGTTCTATGGCTTATTGATGTCGGTTCTATAGAACGTTATCTGGCGATAATTTCCCGACCTCATTAATATAGAAAGCGCCCCACCTTCTTGCTTGGAAGGTGGGGCGTCTTTGTTATTTCTTTCTGTATTCAGTGGGTGTCATGCCGTATTTCTTCACGAATATTCTGTAGAATGTCTGTGGTGCTGGGATGCCGCATTCACGTGCCACGGCTTCAACAGAGTATTCTTGATGCTCTTTGAGCAACTTCACGGCAAAGTCCAGCCGGAGGTTGTTGATGTAGTTGACAAAGTTGGTGCCTGCAAAGCGGACGAAGAGCTGACCAAACTTGTTTCTGGGCACATACACCCGATTCGTCACATCTTCACGCGAGAGGCGTGGCTGGAGGAACATCTTCTCATGGATAATGTAATATTCAATGCGCTGGAAGAGAGCCTCGTCAAGGTCAATCGGGTTTGGCATAATCGTTGTTTTATATAGTTATTTAATGTAGCAAATTTAATCATTAAATAATTATCCACCAACGATTTTGCACCTATTGTTCTCTCAAAACAGCACATAATGTTTAAATTGTGAATGATTGAGACACAGTTTTAAGCATTGTTGACAGTATATTACCGCTCTATGCTTATTATTTGTAGTGCTTTGCTGATAATTTTGTTTTTTTCGTTTACAATTTGGAAATATTCATTCATGTCCCAAATATCCCTTGCGACAAGTGCTTTTAGCTGAGTTTTGAGATAGGGAAGCGTTTGCTGGAGTTCCTTTTCATCTTTCGGCTCAATCTTCTGTTTCTTACCGTCAGCCAGAATACTGTCAACGAGCGCCTGAGGTACAGTGTATTGCTGTAGGAAATTGCTGAAAGACTTATATTGACTCTTCAGTTCCTTGCGGTTGTCGTCAACGTATTTCAAGTTGTGTTTGATGACGATCCCTTTCGCCATCAGCTGTCGATGGAGACGTGTGTACAGTGTGGTGTCCAATGGCACGAAGTAGTCTGGCATGATGCCGCCGCCGCCATACACTGTGCGGTGCTTGCGGATCGTGTAGAACTTCAGCGAGTCGGCAAAATGGATGCTGTCGGCAGAGTAGAGCTCACCGTGTTTGTAGCGGTCATCCAGTTCCATTTCATAATCTTTCAAGTCTCCTTTTTTATATGGCTTTTGGATGCAACGACCGGACGGCGTGTAATAGTGAGCGATCGTCAAGCGCATCATGCTACCGTCAGCAAAGGGTATCGGACGCTGCACAAGGCCTTTGCCAAAGCTGCGGCGGCCGACGACCATACCGCGGTCTTGGTCTTGTATGGCACCGGTGACGATCTCTGCCGCAGAGGCCGTGAACTCGTTGACGAGTACGATTACCTTTCCGTCCAGGAGATGTCCGTTGCCTTTAGCCCTGTATTCCTCTCTGGGCACGCGCCGGCCTATCGTGTAGACGATCAGATCGTTCTTCTTCAAGAATTCGTTGGCGATGTCCACAGCGGCATTCAGATAGCCCCCACCGTTCTCTTCCAAGTCCAGTATCATGTCTTTCATACCTTGTCCTTTCAGCGTGTTCACAGCCGTCATAAACTCATCGTAGGTAGTGGCTCCGAAGCTGTCAATACGGATATATCCCACGTGGGGCTTGATCATATAGAAGGCGTCGAGCGTTTTCACCGGGATCTTGTCTCTGACAACATCAAAATACAGCGTGCCGGTAATGCCGCGGCGCACAATGCCAAGTTTCACATGAGTAGCCTTAGGGCCACGCAGGCGCTTCATCATCTCTTCCTGTGGCATTTTCACGCCTGCGATAGCCGTGTCGTTGACGCTGATGATGCGGTCACCGGCCATAATGCCGACCTTTTCCGACGGGCCTTTCGACACGGGTTGTATGACCAACAGCGTGTCGGACTGGATGTTGAACTGCACACCGATACCCTCAAACGAGCCGTTGAGGGACTCAGAGAGCGCCTTGGCTTCCTTGGCGGAAGAATAGGAGGAGTGCGGATCGAGCTTTTCCAGCATGCCGCGGATGCCGTCCTCAACGAGTTTCTGCTCGTTGACAGAATCGACATAGAGATTGCTGATCGCCATCTCCGCTATTTGCAGTTTGCGTAAGGGACTGTTCGGCCCAAAGTTGAGCTGCATGCGTTGTGCCTGCACTGCCGCAGGACAGAGCATCGAGAGGCCTAACGCCAAGGTCATAAAATATTTCTTGATGTTCATCATTCTGTTTTTATCTAAGTCTAAACGATCTTTCTTTTAATTATTTTTCTTACATAATACAAGTAGCGGCTTGGCGTTTCCAAGTACCATACCCGTATGAGGATAGCTCACTCCTTATATATATAAGGTCAAATCCTTTATATATAATAGGTCACATTCCTTGTCTATGTTTAGAACAGCTCGGGCTGCATAGGGTTAGCCGAACGGATGTCCCGACCTAAGTGCTCGTAAGCCAATGCTGTCGCCATGCGTCCGCGTGGTGTACGCTTGATAAATCCCTCCATGATCAAGAACGGCTCATAGACCTCCTCCACCGTGTCGGCATCCTCACCGATGGCTGTGGCAATGGTAGAGACACCGACGGGACCACCACGGAACTTGTCGATGATCGTCAGCAAGATCTTGTTGTCGATCTCGTCAAGACCGTAGGAGTCGATGTTCAGCGCACCCAACGACAGTTGAGCGATGGCGGAGGTGATAGTGCCGTTGCCTTTCACTTGCGCGAAGTCACGCACGCGGCGTAACAGACCGTTGGCGATACGTGGCGTGCCACGGCTGCGCCGTGCGATCTCCATGGCGGCATCGTCTTCGATAGGTACTTTGAGCAGCACGGCCGACCGCTTGATGATTTTCTTCAGCGTCTCCGGGTTGTAGTATTCCAGGTGCATGTTGATGCCAAAGCGGGCACGCAACGGTGCAGTGAGCATACCGGAGCGCGTGGTGGCACCAATCAGCGTGAAGGGATTCAGATCGATCTGTATGCTTCTTGCCGACGGACCCTTGTCGATCATGATGTCAATGCGGTAGTCCTCCATGGCGGAGTAGAGATACTCCTCCACTACGGGCTGCAGCCGGTGGATCTCGTCGATGAAGAGCACGTCGTTGGGCTCCAGCGAGGTGAGGATGCCTGCCAAGTCTCCCGGCTTGTCAAGGACGGGACCGGACGTGATCTTGAAGCCTACGCCGAGCTCATTGGCTATGATATTGCTCAAAGTCGTCTTTCCCAGACCCGGAGGACCGTAGAGAAGTGTGTGGTCGAGGGGTTCGCCGCGGTATTTGGCCGCCTCGACGAAGATGCGCAGGTTGTCCACTACTTTCTGCTGACCATTGAAGTCGTCGAAGCGCAGAGGACGTAGCGCGTTCTCAAATTCTTTCTCTGTTGAGGAGAGCTTTTCCTCATGTATGTCAAAGTCTTCTGCCATTGTTTGTTGATGATTGCTTGTTTGTTAAAGGGACGAGGGAGGAAGCGGCTGCATAGCAGCCACATACAGAACCTAGCGGTAGAGAGGAGCAAATGATGCTGCGAGGCTTTGGATCCCGCTCTTTGTTCTTTTTTCCCCGCTCTATGCTTGCGCTTCCCCGCTCTTCAAGTAGGCGCGGCACTGTTCGAGGATGTCGGTGAGCGCCTCGACCGTCTCTGCTCTGAGCATGGCGATACGCGTCTGTCGGAAGTTAGGGATACCTTTGAAGATAGGAGAGGCGGCCAGATGACGGCGCGTGTGGAGGATGCCGCGATACTCGTCAATGCGCTCTACATTGATGCGCAGCTGTTCTTCCAGGATGTCGATCTTGTCGTCTATGGTCAGGGGAGCAGGCGCTACGGGAGTGCCGCCCTCTCGACGAGTCTTCTCGGCATCGATATATTGCCGCATCTCTCGGAATATCCAGGGATGACCAAAGGTGGCCCGTCCCACCATGACGGCATCTACACCATAGTTGTCAAAGGCGTCTTCGGCCTCCTGCGGTGTGGTGATGTCGCCATTGCCAATGATTGGGATATGGATACGTGGGTTGTCTTTCACGGCTTTGATGAGTGTCCAGTCAGCATTGCCGGTATACATCTGGCTGCGCGTGCGTCCGTGAATGGTCAGCGCCTGTATGCCGCAGTCCTGCAACTGCTCAGCCAAGTCTGTGATGGTCAGGTTTTCTTTGTCCCATCCCAGTCGCGTTTTTACCGTTACCGGCGTTTTCACGGCTTTGACGACCTCTCTTGTGATGTCAAGCAAGAGCGGAATGTTCTTGAGCATCCCCGCTCCCGCGCCTTTTCCGGCTACCTTCTTCACCGGGCATCCGAAGTTGATGTCGATGATGTCGGGGTGTACCGATTCCACAATTTTAGCCGCCTCGACCATCGAGTCCACATCTTTGCCATAAATCTGAATGCCTACCGGGCGCTCCTCATCATTGATGTGCATCTTGTCGAGTGTGGACTTGATGCTGCGGATGATCGCGTCGGCAGAGACAAACTCAGTATATACCATAGCCGCTCCAAACCGTTTGCAGAGCATACGGAAGCCCACGTCCGTCACGTCTTCCATGGGAGCGAGGAAGAGCGGGCGTTCACCGAAGTCAATGTTTCCTATCTTCATATATGAGTGCAAAGGTAGCGAAAAAAAGTGGGAAAACCTATTTCAGCAAGTGATAGAATCCTCCTGCATACGGCTTGACGACTCCTTTCATCTCCAAAGAGAACAGTTTGGCCTGTGTCGTACCGATGTTCAGCGCCGTCTTTACAGCGATGATGTTGGCGGGCAGGTCGTTTTGTGCTTGCAGCAGTTTAGTGATCTTTTGTTCCTCCTCGTCGAGCTCCGGAAACATCTGCCGCTCTATTCCTGCCTGTCTCATCTGGTTGATTTGCAGTTCGTCTTGCCATCCCATGGCCTTGACGAAGTCTACCGTCGAAGTAATCAGCGCGGCTCCGTTGTCCCGGATCAGGTGGTTGCAGCCTTCACTGTAGGGCGCGCCTACCGGTCCGGGGAAAGCAAAGACATCACGGTTGTACTCCCTGGAGATGCGCGCCGTGATCAGTCCGCCTCCTTTCTCAGCGCTCTCCACGACGATGGTGGCGTCGCTGAGCCCTGCCGTGATACGGTTTCTGCGCACGAAGTTGAGCTTGTCGATCTTTGTGTGCGTCATATATTCCGTAAGCAGACCGCCGTGAAAGACCATCTCGTTGGCCGTGTCGCGGTGCCGTGGCGGATAGAGGTCGTCGAGACCATGAGCCAGCACGGCCACAGTGTCCATGTTGTTGGCCAATGCGTTGCGGTGCGCATGGATGTCAACGCCATAGGCCAGCCCACTGACGATCAGCGTATCGGGGCACAGACGACTCAGGTCTGCGAGGAAGCTATGGATGAGATCCTGTCCGTAGGTGGTGCAGTGGCGTGTGCCGACCACCGCGATGACATGTTGCCGGTTGAGGTCTGTCTGTCCCTTGTAGAAGAGCATGAGTGGCGGGTCTGTGCATTCGGTGAGGCGCTTAGGGTATTTGGCGTCATTCATGCACAGCATCTGTATGTCGTGCTCCCGGCAATAGGCCAGTTCCTCCACGGCCCTGGGCCTCATGGCTTCGGCATCTATCAGATCGTCGGCAATGCGCTGAGGCAGACCGGGAAAGGTTGTTTTGAGATGATGGCGTTGCCGGATGATCTCAGTGGCGGATCCCAGTTGCTTATAAAGTTCCACCATCGTGTTGAGATGGAAATAGCTAAGCCGTGTGAGGATGATGGTGTTGATGAGTTCCTCGTCAGTGATCATGCTTAGAGTATAGAGTCTATTTGGAAATATTGTTGTCAGATGCAGTGATGGGCGTTCCGTCCTTTTCAAAGCGCTCGATGACGGGCAGGAAGGCATCGTCGTAGTCCTTGCTCACGCCGAGCCGTCCGTTGATGAGCGTGACCAGTTCAGTGTCGGCATGAAAACAGAGCGCATTGTCGGAGGCGCGGTAGATGTCGTGCTCAAAGACATAGCGTACGCCCTCCTTGTGGAGGTTGAGGCACGACAGAAACTCGTCGTCGCATTTCAGCGGGCGCTTGAATTGCAGTTGCATCCGGGCCACGACAGCGTCCACGCCCTTCTCGTGCAGATCGGCAAAGCTCACGCGGAGGGCACGGAGAAAACGGTGACGCGTATGTTCGGTATAGTGGAGATAGTTGGCGTTGTTGACGATGCCCTCGATGTCGCATTCGTAGTCGCGCACTTCCATACGGGTTTCAAAGAGATAAGACTTCATGAATGATGAATGTTGAATGATGAATATTGAATTATAACAATGTTGAATGATGAATGTTGAATGATGAATTAAAGCAATGATGAATGATGAGTGTTGGATGATGAATAGTTGCATCCGCGCTTACGAACAACGAATAGCATGCTATTATTTACTCATTTTTATTTATACACTATACACTATACATTATACATTCTTCAGGTATTCGTATCCGAACCGGCAGCGGAGACAGTCCTTGCGGTCGCAGTATTCGTTTTTCAGTTGGATAAGAGCCTGCGAGTCGCCGGCGTTTTCTACGTCGAGTCCGCATTCCTTCCACATTCTGACGATATGGTTGTCCTCCGCCTTGAGCTCCTCCAGGAAGTCGAAGGCGCGGTCGCAGAGCCTGTCGTCCTCTTTGTGCCTGCCGTAAGCGAAGAGCATCGGCACCACCGTGTTGATCGTCAGCACCGTGATAGAGTCTTTCGACAGCCGTTTTTCGGTCTTCTTGCTTTCCGCACCGAAGGTATAGTGTGTCTCCCAATAGTGTGTCGCTTCCGTGTCGAAGAGTTGCTGTACCTCTTTCAGCGTTTTACAGTCAATGAGTTGGCTCAGTCCTGTCCGGCGATGATAATAGAGGTTGGCCAGTTGCGAGATGCGTATCGTGGGGAAGTTCTGTGGTCTCAGTCTTAGGAAGTGCCATCGCTGTCCACTGATCGGGTCCAACGAAAACTTATGAGCGAGATAGAGATACTCGTGTCTCAATCGCCGAAAGTAAGCGTCTTCCTCAGCTTGCTTTCTGCGTCGTTGCGACATCTCGTCGTCGTTGAGCATACCTGCCTGCCCCATGAAGAGTGCCTCAATCTGGAAGAGATCGTCGCGGTGATGGTCTACGTCATGCAAAGGCACGTGGAGCGCCCACTGCTCAAACGCCTCGCTGTTGATGCTGAAACCGAAACTTCGTGCCAATGTCACGAAGTATGCCTGCTCCCAGGAGCCGTTGGCGATGGCTACGCGTTGCCGGATCTTCTCCGTCTTCTGCTCGAGACGCTCGGTTTGCAAAGCGCTCATCCAAGAGTGAACGGTCAGCCGTGATAGTTGTGGAATGATGCGATGGCAGGGCGGGTATTGGTCTTCCTGTAACAGCTCTTGGTAGTGTCTTTCCACCGTCTCGGGTACTTCCATCTCCAATTGCGGCAGCACATCACCGTTGGCCGTCTTCACCTCGGTGTCAGCTTCCCCCGTGACGTGCAGCACCACATTATTATAATGGTCATCCTTCTCGTGCCCGTGCAGATACCAGTCCGACGATTTGTCGTGGATCTCCACGTTTCCCACCCACAGTGTGCCGTCGATCTTCACCTTAGCATTGAAAAAGTCGGGTCCCGCGTTTCGGTTGTGCAGTCCCGGGTCAATGACCTCCACGTCTTGTCCGCTGGTGGTCTTGAGTTGTTGTAGTGGGAAGAGCTTGTGCTTCCAGCAGTAGTGCAATAGCTGTTCCATCTGATGGCTTTTATAGTATTTTGGTTTGGAGAATCTTCGCTGACGCAAGGAGACTCATTTGCAAAGATAAGAAAAAATCCCGTATCTGTGTGCTACAGATGCGGGATTTTTCTTTGGCGACAAAAAGATGTAAAGTTTTCTCTTTTTATCTCTTTGTTGATAGTCAGACAGTTGGTTGCGTTTTCTGTCTGCCTGAAAGCTTATTTCAGCACTTTCTTACCGTTGAGGATATAGACGTTGCCGTGGTGCATGGTTTTCACCTCACGACCATCGAGGTCATAGACCTTGCGGTCCTTTCTGGTAGCAGTTTTGGTTTGACTGATACCAGCCTCTGTTTCCTTGTTGATAACGAGGGTATATGTCTTGATTGTCTGCAGGTCGTCAGAGCAGTAGAGCAGTTGCAGCCTGCGCTGAGCATCGGTAGTGCCGAGCTCGCTGACGGCAGCGAAAGAGCCCTTGTTAGCTGTTGTGGCTGCAACAACGGCGTTAGTCGGGTCTTCGGCAGTCGTGCTTACCTTGTCTTTGTCAAGCGTGACGGCTTGCCCATTGACGGTTATTGCCGGCTTGTCTACATTGTAGATGAGGCTGATGTCGTCGACGTAGAGGCTGTCAGTGCTGCCTTTTCCCGGGTCTGCATTTGTGGAGATCGTTACAAGAATGGCTTTTCCGTTTACGTTATTGTTCGTATAGACAAATGGTGCAGTTACTCGCTGCCAAACAAAGCCTTTCGATTCTATCTTTGCGTTTTTAGCAGTTGCAACAACGTTGTTATAAGTTTTACCTGCTTCCTGTGGGTCTTGATAATATGTACCGTCGGTGATAGCTGCGCTGATTGTAGCATAAGGATGCTTGGCAACGGGTGTTTGCTGTTTAAACTTTACCCAAACAGCGATGGAGTCGGGCGTGCCGTCCATGAGTATATAGAATGGATCGCCATTGCCATCCTTGTCAGTTGAACTCATGTCGAGCTGGCTGTGGTTGCTTGGATCTGTAGCAATCATAGAGCCGGCACTGAGTCGGCCTGTTGTCATGGTGCCATTTGCAATGGCAAAAATCATGTTGTGAGAAGTGAGGAGTGCGCTTTGCTTACCTGTAGATTCCGGTCGGACCTCTGATGACCTATACAAATAGGATGAGCCGCCGCCTGCCATCCAAACCCATGGTTGCGTTCCTGTGGCACTTTGGAAGGAGTGCCAAGCATTAGGCTCGTCGCCGCTGCATGTGTTGTCTGGACCTTCTGAGCTTACAAGTGTTGCCGTATGGAAGTCCTCAAACCCGCTGTTAGGCAGCTGATAGTTGTCTCCGAAGGTGACGTGGATGGTCTGTCCCAGCGTCTTCTGCATGTCGATGTCGATGAGCGTATAGAGTTTCCCGTCATTGACAAGCAGTTTCAGATCCAAAGGAATGGTTCCCAGCATAGGGCCCATCCATGTGTCGACATTGGGATCGTCGCCTTTTGTGATGGTAATATCCCGGTGTGTAGACACCACGTCTCCCTTATTGCTCTTTGCAGCTTTGAGGTTGTCGAGCGTGATGTTGCCGATGCCCATGGCCTGTTCTCCGGCTTTGAGCATGAAATTCTTCAAGTTGAAGTTGTAGGTACCATCGCTATTTTTGTCCACGCTGATGGTTGCCGTCTGTCGCGTAGCCGTACCGTTGACGGTCACGACGAGTGCGTCGGTGTAGTCCTTGGCGCTCATGCTCAATGAGGAGAGCAAGGCCAAGGCTAACGAGAGTAATGTTTTCTTCATAATTTAAACCTTTTACTTTAGAAAGAACTAATAATAATATATGTTTCTGATTTCAATGATTTACCGATGTTTGAGCCGATAGCTTACGCCCACAGAGGCGTAGATAGGGTAGAGCGTCTGCTCTACGGCTGTGAAAGCGCTGTGGTGGATGCCGCTGAGTCCCCAGCTGAGGTTGGCAAAGATCGCCGTGCGCTGCCAGATGCGATACTCTCCGCCGACATCCACGCCCCATTGCAGGTGACGCATGTCGTCGCTGAAGTCATAGTCGCCGCGCGTGCTCTCGTCGCCACCGAGAATCACCTTGGCACCCGTAGGATCGCTTACACGCAGATAGCCGTCGTGGGCGTAGCCCGTGAACTTGCGCTGGGTGAGCACCGAGAGATAAGGTCCGGCGTGGAGCGAAAGACGGTTCGTAGCCTGCCAACGGGCGTGCAGAGGGATGGTGAGCATCCACTCCGTCACCTCTGTCGTGACGTCGCCGGTGAACATACCGGCGAGCTTCTCACCGCCACGCACCACTTCCTCGTGGTAGTTCTTCACGCGTGCGTCCTCGTTCATGCCTTTGTTCTCTATTTGCAAACCGAGTGTCAGTCCCCAGCGGTCGTCGAGCGCTTTGTCTGCCTCTACGCCGAGCACCAGGTTAGGTTGCAGCGTGTAGCTGTTGAGACGGCGTATTGATGCCGGCATACCCACGGGTGCCGTACCACCGATGTTGTAGCCGAGATGCATTTTCAGTTCCAGGTTGTCCATCAGTCCTTTGGCCTGAGCGTTAGCGGCAAGGGCGAGCAGGAGCATGAGGGACAGTGCTTTTATCTTGTTCATCGTCATGGTGTCTAAGAGATTATTGTTCTTTCTTGCATGCCAGTCTCACTTTATCGACGCAGAGCGTAGAGCCGATGGCTCCCTCAAACTGGTCACCGTCGGCACTGGACGAGAAGACGATGGTGAGGCTGTAGCCGCGCTGCTTGAGTAGGTCAAGGTCGAGGTCGCAGAGAAATTTAAAGTCGATGGAGAATGGTGTCCACTTATCTGTGGGTTTCACCATGCCCATGTCAGCGATGGCGACGATCTGCGGACTTGTCTTCACGTTGTCGCCGTAGAGCGTGACGGCGTTGCCCTGATCGTCGTGGTTGCGGTAGAGCACGGCGTAGATGGCGGCCTGGTCGGTGCGGTCAGCCACGGCGTTGCCCTTGGGATCCTGGAAGGTAGCTCCCGGTTGATAGGTATAGTAGCCCGTGAGCGTCATCGGCTGTCGGTCGAAGACCTGTCCGAAGTGTGTAGCCTTCATAGCATCTGTCAGCGCACTGGCCATGTCGAAGGTGCCGATGAAGAGGTTTCCGGCAGCGAGTCGCTTGTTGACCATAGCGCCGAAAGGTCCCGTGCTGCGTGTGGTGAGCTTCACGGCCGCACCGTCATAGCCGTTGATTAGCGGTGCCGTCGGATATTCGTCGGGTTTGGCAGATCCCATGCTGAGGCTGAAACCAGGGTTGCCGTTGGCCCAGTCACCCGCGCTGCTGCCATCGTTGCGCAGGATATGCCAGACGTAATACTTGCCACGCGGCTCCAGTTCGTAGTGCTCGAAGTCGAATTTCACCGTGTCGTTGGTCATGCGTGCCATGGGTCTGATCTCTACCGTGTAGTCGCGGTGCCAGTGTCCGTCCTCCGAGACCACCTGATAGTGCCACTTCCCACCATTCTTCTTGTCGACCTCGCTGCTGGTCATCACTGCCTTGGCACCCGGTGTCAGCCGCAATGTCGGTGTGAGCAGGCTGAGGTCAGACTCGTGTTCGCGTCTTACCTCAAAGGAGATGAGGCTGTCGGTGGACAGCACATCCTTAGCAGTGTCGGACAGCTGATAGAAAGAAGCTAAGGGGTTGTCGGTGTGCAGACTCACATGCGTGATGTCGCACTCGCTGTTGAGCGGTTCCTCTTTGAAGCAGGAACTGAGCGTCAGCGTAGCAGCCAGCAAGGGCAGTGTGTAGAAGTACTTGTTCATTCTTTGAAAGTGTTATGTGATGGCATATATAGTCCGAAAATATCTACAAAGTTACATGTTTTTTCTTTAAAAGGATGTTACCAAAGGCAGTATTGCGGTTAAAAGTATCTAATGTGGCTCATTTTGAATAATTTAAGCGACAAAAACAACGGCTTTTGCTATAAAATCGCTAATTTTGCAGAAACGTTTAATTCCGGAAATACATGAAAATAGCTTTGATCGGCTACGGCAAGATGGGACATATGATCGAGCAGATCGCCCTGGAGCGTGGCCATGAGATTGTTTGCAAGATTGATGTCGGCAACCAGGACGACTTCGACAGCTCCGCCTTTGCGTCGGCCGACGTCGCCATTGAGTTCACAAACCCTACGGCAGCTTACAGCAACTACCTGCGCGCCTTTGCCCACAATGTCAAGGTGGTGAGCGGTTCCACCGGCTGGATGAAAGACCATAAAGCCGATGTGGAGGCACTCTGCAAGGACGGCAAGCAGACACTCTTCTGGGCCAGCAACTTCTCCATTGGCGTAGCGATCTTCTCGGCCGTCAATAAGTATCTGGCCAAAATCATGAACCAGTTCCCACAGTACGACGTGAAGATGACCGAGACTCACCATATCCATAAGCTCGACGCTCCGTCGGGCACGGCCATCACCTTGGCTGAGGACATCATCGACAACCTCGACCGCAAGAAGTCGTGGAAGGCCGGCACTACCGTATGGGACGACGGCCACGTCGACGGAACGGAGGATCACAAGTCCGACGAACTGCTTGTCGACAGCATCCGTCACGACGAGGTGCCCGGCATCCACTCCATCGCTTACGACTCTGAGGCTGACTGCATCACCATCACCCACGACGCTCACAGCCGCAAGGGCTTTGCGCTCGGTGCCGTTCTCGCCGCCGAGTTCACCAAAGACCATAATGGACTGCTCACCACGAGCGATCTGTTTAAGTTTTAGCCCACCCATAGCCCCTTCCAAGGGAGGGGGAAAAGCAATCCTTAAATGGTAAGTGGATAATTGATAGCGGGATAACTCGTAACTCGTAATTCATAACTCGTAATTCGTAATTAGTATATGATAGATAAGGAAAAAGCTAAGATGAACATGAAGAAGCAGTGGATCAAGTTTGGCGTGGTCACTGCGCTCTATCTGCTCTTCCTCCTGTGGGTGAAGAGTTGGCTGGGACTGATCATCGTCCCGTTCATCTTCGATAACTATATCACCAAAAAAATTCGTTGGGCCTGGTGGAAAGACGCCGAGGGTCCCGTGCGCTTCATCATGAGCTGGGTCGACGCGCTGGTCTTCGCCCTCGTGGCCGTGTACTTCATCAACCTTTTCGCTTTCCAGAACTATGTCATCCCGTCGAGTTCGCTGGAGAAGAGCTTGCTCACGGGCGACTACCTCTTTGTTTCCAAGCTCAGCTACGGTCCCCGCATCCCTGAGACACCGCTTACCATGCCACTCACGCAGCACACGCTGCCCATCATCCATACCAAGAGCTACATCGAGTGGCCGCACTGGGACTATCGCCGCGTGAAAGGCTTGGGCCACGTGAAACTTAACGACATCGTAGTCTTCAACTATCCTGCCGGTGACACCATCCTCACCGAGGAGCAGTTCGCCAACAGCTACTACACGATGTGCTACGACTATGGTATGGAACTCTACCATAATCAGACCCCAAATCCCATCAATCCGGCAACGCTCAACCGCCAGGGACAACTCGACTACTTCAATATGATCTATAACTTGGGTCGCAGCTATATCCAGCAAAACCCGGTGCAATATGGTATGATCGACCACCGTCCCACCGACCGCCGCGAGAACTATGTCAAGCGCTGCGTCGGTCTGCCGGGGCAGACACTGCAGATCAAGAACCGCATCGTCTACCTCAATGGCAAACCCAACAAGGAGCCGGACAACGTGCAGTACTTCTATCATGTCAAGCTCAAGCGTGATCTGCCCGACGACGTACTGAAAGACTTAGGCATCTCCATGGAAGACTTGGGCTATCTCAATCAGGGTGGTGCCATGCCGCTGACCAAGCATGCGGTGAACTATCTCTCCCACCGCAAGGATCTCGTAGCCAGCATCCATATCGTCAACGACGCTGTCACCGGTGATCTCTACCCGATGAACATGGTCACGGGATGGACGCGCGACAACTACGGACCGATCTGGATTCCGAAGAAGGGAGCCACGGTCAAGCTCAGCATGGACAACATTGCCATCTATGAGCGCCCCATCCGTGTCTATGAGCACAACGATCTGGTGGTGAAAAACAACCGCATCTATATCAACGGCAAGCCTGCCAACAGCTATACATTCAAGATGGACTATTACTGGATGATGGGCGACAACCGCCACAACTCCGAGGACTCACGCTACTGGGGCTTCGTACCTGAAGACCATATCGTGGGCAAGCCTATCTTCATCTGGTGGAGTTCCGATCCCGACCGCCATGGTTTCAGTGGCATCCGATGGAACCGGCTCTTCCGCTGGGTAGACAACATCAAGTAATATCGGCCAGCCATGACACGCCCATCGTGGCGTGCCGTGGCTCTTCCGTTTTGGTTCACTCCTTATTATATATAGAGATCTTGCTGAAGCAAACGCTGAAATTTGTCATTGCGCTGTGTCTCACCACTGCTTTCGTGGTGGCCGTGCATGCCTTTGCCTTTGCCGTCTGCACACTCCCTTCCGAGTACGGTAACCAATACCATAAGGGCGATCGTGTGGTGGTGAACAAGCTGGTGCATGACAATTTCCAAAGGGGTGACCTGGTGCTGTACTATCCCGACTGGCATGTCACCAGCCGCTATGCTGACAGCCCGATGAACATCGGACGCATAGAGGCGCTTCCCGGCGACACCATACGGCTGGACAAGGACCGCTTCCGCATCCCTCTGCGCTGCTGCCATAAATGCCGTTGCATGGACTGCAAGATCTATCTCGTCAACACCGGACAGGGGCAAACCCTCGTACATCTCCATCAGATCGTGGGGAAAGCCTACCGCATCACGCTCTAAAACGCTTTCCGCGATTCCCCGAAACCGTCTTGTATTACGTGCAACCGTTGGGTTTTCCGCTGTTGTGCAGCGGCTCTTCTCTTCATTTATCACTCATCATTCCTCATTCAACATTGAAAGCTCTTCTCTCCGCCACCTATTTTGGCCCCGTGCAATGGTATCAGAAGCTCAATCGCTATGGCCTTTGCTATATCGAGCAGCACGACCACTTCATCAAGCAGACCTATCGCAACCGCTGCGTCATCGCCACGACGCAGGGCACACAGGTGCTTACCGTTCCCATCGAGCGCTACGACGGCTTGAAATGCGAGATGTGCGACATACGCATCAGCGACCATGGTGCCTGGCGCCATCTCCACTGGAATGCCCTCGTCTCAGCCTACGGTGAGAGTCCCTTCTTCGAGTTCTATGCCGACGACCTACGGCTCTTCTTCGAGAGGAGGTGGCAGTTTCTCTATGACTACGACCTCGCCATCACGGAGAAGATGTGCGAGTTGTTGGACACCCATCCCACACTGAGACGAACAGAAGAGTACATCAAATTGCCCGATTCCACCGCCGCTGAGAATTACAACGATAATTTAATTTCTACCGATGGAATCGCTGATAATCGCACACAATGGGCTGATTATCGTGAAGTAATCCGTCCGAAGCATCCATTGCCCGATGCTGACTTTCAGCCCAAGCCTTACTACCAGGTCTACAAGCAGAAGTTCGGCTTCTTGCCTAACCTCAGTATTCTCGATCTGCTGTTTAATGAAGGCAACGAAGCCGTGCTTTTCCTTTGATGTTTTTTCTGACAAAAGTAGTACTGCGAGAACTTTCAATCCAGAGAAAGCGGTGAGAGAGAATAACGCAAAAAGGAGAGTGAAAACAGCAAAATTGCACAATGAAGAGATGAAAACGGTGAGTTGATGCCATCAACTCGGTAGTTTGATAGGATCAAAGTGCTTTTCTGATGTGGTCAGAAAGGCGAGATGACACGATGAAAAAGGTACTTTGAGCAGAAATTCTCTAGAGAATTTTTGCTCAAAGTACCTTTTCGTGTTTGCAAGAAGAACGTGATTTCTATAAGGTGTTGTTTCTCAGTACTTTATAAAAAAACGCCAAAATTCGCGAAATTCGGGCCAAGGAGGGTCTTGTTTCAGAAAATCGCCTGTATTTGGGCGGAAAAATGTCAGTTTATCCAACAAAAGATGCTGCTTGCAATTTGGACTGTGATACTCTTATGCTCGGTTCCTTTTAGTTATAGTTTTGCCATCCGGGGGGGGTAGGACAGCCATAAAGGCAGCCCCTACATCAAAACCGCCAGGTTTCATCCTCTACGGGTTTCGCCATTCCCTCCCCTTGGGGAGGGTCAGGGAAGGGCGCTATTTATATATCAACGTGGTCCACCTCTCCGGTGCTATGATGTCTGCTGCCGCCTGCTGGATCTGTTCCGCTGTCACGGCGTCGACTTTCTCGTAGAGCGCGGTGACGTCTTTCTTCCAACCATAGTGGAGGAAGCTCTTGCCGAAGTCCAGGGCAAAGTTCTCACGGTTGTCGCATGCCACACCGATCTGCCCTTTGATCTGCTTCTTTGCGGCGTGGAGCTGACGCTCGGTCAATGGTTGGTTGATGAACTTCTCTACTACACCACGTGTCAGCCGGAGGCACCGTTTGATGTCGTGCTCATCACAACCGAAGTACACGCTCCATATTCCCGTGTCGCCATAGCTGACCATTGTGCTCTCCACGGTATAGACGAGTCCGTTGCGCTCCCGTAGTGCGAGGTTGAGCTTAGCGTTCATTCCCGGTCCGCCGATGATGTTGTTAAGCAGATAGAGAGCGATTCTGCGGTTGTCATGCACGTCATAAGCTCTGTGTCCGACCATTACATGAGCCTGATGCGTCTGTTTATCAATGATATACGTGCTACCTGACAACAATTCATCTTTTTGTCGCAGTTTGCCTTCCAAGGCGTTTTCGGCCTTCTTATCTTTTTGGTGTAGAAGGTTGCTGGCGCCGCTTTTGACCTCTTCCTCTTTTTGTCGCAGTTGCTCAGATGGGGCTGCTGATGTATCGGACGAGGAAGAAGCAGAAGAAAGTAGCAGCCGGTCTTGATCTGCACCCTTTCGGGTGTTTAAGTCCTTCGTCGCTTTGTCGAGCAGACGCACGAGGCGGTGGAAATCCACGTCGCCGTAGGCGAAGAAGACAGCATTGTCGGGCCGGTAATAGCGGCGAGTAAAGCGCAGCGCGTCAGCGGTGACATAGCTGCGCACGCGGTCGGCAGTACCGAGGATGTTATGGCCTAAGGGATGACCGCGGAAGACGAGGTTTTCAAACTCGTCGTAGATGAGTTCGGCCGGCGAGTCGTTGTAGCTCTCGATCTCATCACAGATCACCTCCACCTCCTTGTCGATTTCCTGCTGGGGATAGGTCGAGTGGAAGACAATGTCGGTGAGCAAGTCCACGGCCCGGGGCATGTGGTCCTTGAGGATAGCGGCGTAGTAGGTGGTGTCCTCCTTGTTGGTGAACGCGTTGAGGTCCCCGCCGACACTCTCCAGACAGTTCAGTATATCGAGTGCATGTCGCCGCTGTGTGCCCTTGAAAGTCGTGTGCTCGCAGAAGTGTGCGAGCCCCTCTTCGCCGGCGTCTTCATTGCGAGAGCCGGCGTTGATCTGATAGCCGCAGTAGACCACGGGCGCGGTGGAGGGCAGATGGATGATGCGCAGTCCGTTGGACAGCGTAAAGGTATTATATTTCATTTCATCTGCAAAAATACGCAAAATCCCTTTGATTTATGCTATATTTTTCGGATATTTGCACTTTGAAAATCACCCCAAGGAAAATAAATACTAAGTATGCGAAAAGTAATAGGAATAGGAGAGACGGTGCTCGACATCATCTTTAAGCATGAGCAGCCCATCGGTGCTTACCCCGGCGGGTCGTCGTTCAATGCCATCATCTCGTTGGCGCGTTCGGGCGTGAACACCACTTTTATCAGTGAGACCGGCAATGACCGCGTGGGACAGAATATCGTCCGCTTTCTCAAGGACAATGGTGTGGACACCACCAACGTCAATGTCTTCCCCGAGTCGAAGTCGCCAGTCTCGCTCGCCTTCCTTGACGACAACAACGACGCACAGTACATTTTCTATAAAGATCACCCGCACGATCAGCTTGACTTCGTATACCCTGACATCCAGCCCGACGATATTGTCATCTTTGGCTCGTTCTTTGCCGTTAACCCCGTCATCCGCCCGCAGATCGTCGGACTGCTGGACTATGCGCGCAATCATGGTGCCATCATCTACTACGACGTCAACTTCCGGTCGTCACACCGCAACGAGGTGATGAAGATCACGCCCAACTATCTCGAGAATCTCGAGTATGCCGACATCGTGCGCGGCAGTCATGAGGACTTTGAAGTGCTCTACAAGCTCAGCGATCCCGACAAGGTCTACAACAGCGAGATCTCGTTCTATTGCAAGAAGTTCATCTACACCCAAGGAGCCCTTCCGGCGGAGCTGCGTGCCGACGGCGGTTTCCGCAAGAGCTATCCGGCCATCGAGACGCCTACGGTCAGCACGGTGGGTGCCGGCGACAACTTCAATGCCGGACTCATCTATGGCATGGTGAAATATGGTATCACGCGTGAGGACATCGAGCGTGGTCTCACCGAGCAGCAATGGGACAGTATCATCGTCTGTGCCCAAGAGTTCTCCGCCGCAGCCTGCCAGAGTCTCTACAACTACATCTCCAAGGAGTTTGGCGAGGAGAAGCGCCAGCAGCTTGGTAAGAAAGCATAAAGAAGGTTGGCGGGGGCATCCGTCCGTCTTTTTCTGTCATCAGCCCCGACGTGAGTCTTGCCGCTATGGTGAGGCGATGTCGAAACCCTGCATGATGCATCGTAAGGTTTGTTGCGGTGCATCATGCTTTTTTCTTCTTTGTATCGCGGCAATTTCTGCAAAGTGAAGAAGACATTAATAAAAAAGAATAAATTTCCGCACTGTGATTTGCTTATGTCCTATAAAAAAGGTATATTTGCACGATTTATTTTGATGTTTGTACAAAAACGAAGTTTTTTAGATTTTAGATGAACGTAATTACAAAAACCGTTCAATTGCCAGATGGAAGAACCATCTCAATTGAAACCGGAAAGGTTGCGAAGCAAGCCGATGGCGCTGCTGTCCTGCGTATGGGCAACACTGTGCTGCTTGCTACCGTTTGCGCAGCCAAAGAGGCAGTTCCGGGAACAGATTTCATGCCTTTGCAAGTAGACTATCGTGAGCAGTACAGTGCTGCAGGCCGCTTCCCGGGCGGATTCACTAAGCGTGAGGGTAAAGCCAGCGATGAGGAGATCCTCGTCTCCCGTCTGGTAGACCGTGCCCTGCGCCCTCTCTTTCCTTCTGACTATCACTGCGAGGTGTATGTGCAGGTGATGTTGCTCTCCGCCGATGGCGTGGATCAGCCCGACGCACTGGCAGGTTTTGCCGCATCCGCAGCTATGGCTTGCTCTGATATTCCTTTTGACTATACAATCTCTGAGGTTCGCGTGGCCCGCATCAACGGCGAGTACGTGATCAACCCCACCTTCCAGCAGATGGCCGATGCCGACATGGACTTGATGGTCGGTGCTACCAAGGACAACATCATGATGGTGGAAGGCGAGATGAAAGAGGTTCAGGAGAAAGACCTGATCGATGCCCTTAAGGCTGCTCACGCTGCTATCAAGCCGATGTGCGAGCTCCAGGACGAGCTGGCCAAAGAACTCGGTACTGAAAAGAAGCGCGAGTACGATGATGAGATCAACGACGAAGACCTGCGCCAGCAGATCAAGGACGAACTCTATAAGCCCTGCTACGAGATCAACCATAAGGCACTGCCTAAGCAGGAGCGCAACGACGCCTATGACAAGGTGCTCGCTGACTTCCTGGAGAACTACGACGCTGCCCACACTGATCTCTCCGAGGAGGATCTCGAGGAGAAGCATGCAGAGGCTACCCGCTACTATGCCGACGTGATGCGTGACGCTATGCGCCGTTGCATCCTCGACGAAGGTCTGCGTATGGATGGCCGCGGCACTACCGACATCCGTCCTATCTGGTGTGAGGTGTCTCCGCTGCCAATGCCTCATGGATCAGCCATCTTCCAGCGTGGTGAGACCATGTCGCTCACTACCTGTACACTCGGTACAAAGCTTGACGAGAAGATGGTCGACGGTGTGCTCAACCGCGGCTATCAGCGTTTCCTGCTCCACTATAATTTCCCCCCGTTCTGCACCGGTGAGGCTAAAGCACAGCGCGGCGTAGGCCGTCGTGAGATCGGTCACGGCCACTTGGCATGGCGTGCGCTGAAGGGTCAGATCCCTGAGGACTTCCCTTACACCGTGCGTCTGGTGAGCCAGGTGCTCGAGTCTAACGGCTCTTCCTCTATGGCTACTACCTGTGCCGGTACGCTGGCACTGATGGATGCCGGTGTTCCTATGAAGAAGCCGGTGGCCGGTATCGCTATGGGTCTTATCCACAACCCCGGTGAGGAAGGCTATGCTGTCCTGAGCGATATCCTCGGTGACGAGGACCACCTCGGCGATATGGACTTCAAGACTACAGGTACAAAGGACGGTCTGACCGCTACTCAGATGGATATCAAGTGCGACGGTCTGCCATTCGAAATCCTGGAGAAAGCCCTCATGCAGGCTAAGGCCGGTCGTGAGCATATCATGAACGAGATGATGAAGACCATCTCTGAGCCCCGCAAGGAGCTGAAGCCTCAGGTGCCCCGCATCGTTGCTCTTACCATTCCTAAGGAATTCATCGGTGCTGTCATTGGCCCGGGCGGAAAGATCATTCAGCAGATGCAGGAAGACACGGGTGCTACTATCACCATCGACGAGGCCGACGGCGTGGGCAAGGTGCAGGTGTCTGCTCCTAACAAGGAGAGCATCGACGCTGCTTTGGCCAAGATCAAGGCTATCGTGGCTGTGCCGGAGGTCGGTGAGGTCTACGAGGGTACTGTGAAGAGCATCATGCCTTATGGCTGCTTCGTAGAGATCCTGCCGGGCAAGGAAGGCCTGCTCCACATCTCTGAGATCGCTTGGAGGCGCCTCGAGACTGTCGAGGAGGCTGGCATCAAGGAAGGTGACAAGATCAAGGTGAAGCTGCTCGAGATCGATCCTAAGACCGGTAAGTATAAGCTCTCTCACCGTGTGCTCATCGACAAACCTGAGGGCTATGTCGAGCGTGAGCGCCGTCCACGTGGTGAGCGTGGCGATCGTGGTGAGCGTCGTCCGCGTCGCGATGGCGGCAACAATGGCGGCGAACGTCGTCCCCGTCGCTTCGAGCACCACTACAATGCTGAGGCTCCCAAGGACTTCAGCGACAAGCTTGATCACAACAACGATGTAGAGTAATCTACACCTTATTATATATAAGCGCCCCCATATCGCTTCAGGCTGATATGGGGGCGCGTTGCGTTTGTGACAATGGAATAACGCCGCATCATCTGCGGCGTTTTTTACATGCAAAATGCCGCATCGGCAAATTTCCGTGAGGGAAATCTTTGCCAATGCGGCGATCAGGTGTGAATCAATTCTCTATGTATAGCCAGCTATGTGAGGCTTGCGGGCCGTTGTCTTTGTCATTTAGCGCATTTGGGTGAGTTGAAGGCTACGAGCATCCAAACGGTCTTCTCCTGCTCCTTGAGGTAGTCGCTCATCAGTGCCACAGTGACCTCGTCGCCGACGTCGGCAGCTAAGCGGAACACTTCGCGCTCCTGGGCGATGAGCGTCTTCAGGGTGTCGAGGACATACTCCACTGCGTTGCAGCCTGTCTCGGGCACTTCGAGTTCCTGTACCTTAGCCACTTTGAGGTAAGCCGAGAAGCGGCTCTCAGGCGTACCGTCGAGTTGGAGAATGCGCTCAGCGATCTCGTCGATCTTAGCGGCAGCGTCATCGTAGAGCTCCTCGTATTTCTCGTGCATGATGAAGAAGCCATGGCCGCGTACGTTCCAGTGGAGGTTGCGCAGGTTGGTGTAGTGAATCTGGAAGTCTGCCAGCAGTTGAGCCAGAGCGTTGACGACGTTGAGAGTGAGCTCGCTGTTGAGTCCGGTGAAATTCAGAGTCTTCATAATGTTATTCGTTTTTGTGGTTGATAATCTTGTTTTCTTTTCTCTGGTGCAAAGATAGAAGTTTATTTCCACGCTTGCAACAGCCTTTTTCTATGAGGCGATAGATAGAATGAATGACAAAAAGAAAAGCACTGTATGTCAGTGTGTTAAGCTGACAAACAGTGCTTTTGTCTTTTTCTTGGACAGTGAACATTTTCAGATGATGATCCTCACCTTCTTGTATTGTTCGCGGAACTCGCTGGGCGTGCACCCTTTCTTACGCTTGAAGATGCGGTTGAAGTTGCTCATGTTGTTGTATCCGCATTTGAAGCAGATCTCCCCAACGCTCTCGTTGGTGTCAATGAGCATGCGTGTGGCGTTGCCCATGCGTATGTCGATGATGTAATCGCTCAGTGTGCGGCCCGTGTGCTGCTTGAAGAAGCGGCTGAAGGAACTCTTGCTCATGTTGGCAATCCCTGAGAGATCTTCGAGCATGAGATCGTTCATATAGTTCTCAGCGATATAGTTCTTCACCTTGAGAATGCGTCGGCTGTCGTCCTCGATGTCCACTTTGGCATAGCTGGTCGTGGCAAGTGTCCTCATGCCCTCACTGGTGGCGAGGGTATTGAGAATCTCAAGAAACTGCATCGTAGCCATGAATTTATCGCCTTGGTGCCCGAGGTTCTCCAGCTTATCATAGATCTTGATGATCGTGCTGATGGGGAAGGCAATGCCCTTCTGTGCCTCGATGAGCATCTTGCGGATGTTGTCGAAGGGAGTCTTGGTCAGCAGTCCGTCGTTGAGATCACCAAGATCGAACTGCACGGTAATCTCTCGGATGTCGTCGCTATGGCAGTCGCCTTGCTCCCAAACGTGTTCGAGCTCGTTGCTGCTGATGAGCACGAGGTCATAGTCACCTATGACCTCACTGCTGTCGCCCACGATTCGCCTGACACCTTTGGCGTTCTCAACGAAGTTCAGCTCACAGACCTCATGACAGTGGATGGGGTAGGTGAACTCTTTCTTGTGTCGCTCCACGATGTAGAGGATGTCCTTGTCCATCAGTGGAGTAATCTCATGCAAAACGTGGCTGTTCATAGTTGTGGGGCTTTAAACTTGTCGTTCTGTGATTTCCAAACACATGCGGCTGTTGTGGTAAGGGCATTTCCAGAAGCCGGCCTTGTCGTCTTCGAGGTTGATCTGGCCGTCGTCGCTGATTGCCCAGTGCCATTCGCCGTTGACGTGGTCCACGAGATGCTTGTTGATGTAAGCCCAGCAGTCCTTGGCCACCTTCAGCGCGTCTTTGTCATTGAAGTACTGATAGAGGTTGACGTGGCCGATGACGTTTTCGCAGAGCACCCACCACTGGCGCTGACGGTCGGTCTTACCGGTGTCCTTCCAGTGCTCATAGATCATCGATCCGTCGGGTTGCAGACCCTCATCAGCGGCTTTGGCCAAGTCCACGACGATGGGGCCGAGCTTAGCCTTCACGTCGTCCTCACCGAGCACGAGCGCTGTTTCCCACAGCAGCCAGGTAGCCTCGATGTCGTGGCCATAGCTCTCGACGTTGCGGCGGCCGTGCCACTCGTTGTCGAAGAAGAGGTCGAGATGATGAGTCTCCTTATTGTATAGCTTGTCAGTGAAGACGTCGAGCAATCGATGGATACTCTCGTGCAACTCCTTGGAAGGCCATACGCGGTAGAGGTTGGTATAAGGTTCGATGACATGCAGATGGGTGTTCATCGTCTTGGCACCGTTCTCGTCCTTGTCAGAGAGACGCATGTCGGCAATAGGATTCCACTCGCGTATCAGAGCCTCTGCGTATCCGCCGTTGACGGCATCGTAGGCGTGAGCCTCAATGTCGTGGTAGAGCTTAATGGCAGCGTCGAGCGCCTGCTTGTCGCCCGTGGCGCGCGCATACTCGCTGAGGCCGTAGATGACGAAGCCGATGGCGTAGGTCTGCTTCTTTGTGTCGAGGGGCTTGCCCTCATAGTCGAGGCTCCAGTACACACCACCGTACTCTTTGTCGATGAAGTGATCGAGGATATAATCCTTTGCGCGGGTGGCTGCGTCGAGATATTCCCGGCTTTTCATCACGCGGTAGGCGGCAGAGAAAGCCCACAGGATACGTCCGTTGAGGATGGCACCTTTCTCTGCTTCGGGGTGCACCTTGTCGTGTCCGTCGACACGGCCGTAGTATCCGCCATGCTCTTTGTCGGTGACTTTATCTATCCAGTACCGGAGGATGTTGTCTTCCAGGCACCGTTTCATTTCTTTCTTGAGCGTTTGCATTGTGGTTATTTCTTAATAGGATAGAGATATGACAGCAGCATCATGATCAGAGCGAAGACTGCCGGGAAAAGGGAGAACAGGGCCCATACCATCGTCAGCACGGAGTTGGTGATGGACTGCGGGTCGATGGTGGGGTTGCCAAACTGGTCGGTGATCATGTGGGCACCGGCCAGACCGAGGAACATAGCGATCAGTGAGCCGGAGATAGCAGTGCCGAACTTCTGTGCCATGGTACCGGAGGAGAAGATAAGACCCGTAGAGGAGGTACCGTTTTTCTTTGTCGCATAGTCAGCCACGTCGGCATACATCGACCACAACAGCGGGGAGTAGATGCCTACACCGGCCGAGGTGAGGATGATCACACCGATCATCACCCAGATATACGAAGGCTTCATCGGGATGAAGAAGAAGATCACGGAGGTCACAAAGCAGATGAAAGCCGCGAAGATAAACGTCTTGCGCTTGGATCCCAGCCACTTGGTACAAACAGGAGACAGGCCTCCGAAGATCATGCAGGTCACCTCGCCGAAGGCCATAAACACCGTGTAGTTGATGATGAGGCTGCCCATGGTGATGTCACCGCCCATGCAGTAGGAGAACATATATCCGGCTACGGCATAGCGGAAGCCGTTGAAGAAGTTGGTGCAGACTGCCGTCAGTGTCATGAAGATCCACGGCTTGTTCTTCACCAAGTCCACAAACTGCTTGCCCGAGAACTTCTCGGCACGTACTGGTTTCAGGCGTTCCTTGGTGAGCAGACCGCAGGCCAACGTGCCCGCAGCGGCGAGGGCGCCGAAGAAGCAACCCAGCACGGCATACTGATGTTGGTCAGTGCCACCGACAAACTTCTGAAGATAAGGGAAGGAGAGCAGGGTGATGAAGCCCATGGCATAGGCGCCCACCATGCGGAAAGCGGAGAACTGGTTCTTCTCGTTGTCGTCGCCGGTCATCACTCCAAGCAAGGAGCCGAACGGTACGTTGACGAGCGAATAGACCAGCATCATCAATATGTAGAAGAAGTAGGCATAGACACGCTTGCCCACGGGACCGAGATCAGGCGTATAGAGCAGCAGGGCGAAGATGACACCCAAGGGGATGGAACCGAAGATGACCCAAGGACGGTAGGTGCCCCAGCGGCTCTGTGTGCGGTCAGCGATGACGCCGATGACAGGGTCGATGAAGACATCGATGAGACGCGCCACCAGCATCAGCACGGCAGCGTCGTAGAATGTCAGGCCGAAGACGTTGGTGAAGAACAGCGGAAAGGCGATGGACATGATCTTCCACGTGATGCCGCCTGCTGCAGCATCACCGAGTGCATAGCCTATTTTCTCTGATAGTTTAATTTTAGCCATTGGTAAGGAATCATTGACGAAGCCTTTGTCTGAGTTTTTAGGCTCTGGCAAAGGCTTGTGTCACTTATTGTTTATTTCAGATTTTCTTTGTTTTTGGCGATGAGCTTCTTGATGTTTTCCACACTCTTGCCGGTGGAGAAGCCGTCAGCGGGCGTGTGCATGCAGTAGTCCACGAGCTTGTCGATGGTTGAGGTGGCTACGTGCATACGGGTGTCGGAAGAGGCGTAGTAGATAAACACCTTTCCGTCCTCGTCAGCGATCCAGCCGTTGGCGAACACCACGTTCATCACGTCGCCGATATACTCTTCGCCCTGAGATACGAGGAAGTAACCGCCCGGCTGGGCAATGATACGTGTAGGGTCGTCGAGAGCAGTCATGTACATGTAGAGCACATAGCGCAGACCGCTGGCGCAGCCACGTACACCGTGAGCGAGATGGAGCCAGCCCTGAGGGGTCTTGATGGGGTGGGGACCCTCACCGTTCTTCACCTCCATGATGGTGTGGTAGTGGCGCAGGTTGATGATCTTCTCTTCTTTCACCTCAGCGTGCTCGATGTCATCGACAAGCGCCCAGCCGATACCACCGCCGGAACCGGCGTCGATGAAGCCGTCCTGAGGACGTGTGTAGAAGGCGTATTTGCCGTCGACAAACTCAGGATGCAGCACGACATTGCGCTGCTGGCTCTTGGATTTCAGATCCGGCAGGCGCTCCCAGTTGACGAGGTCCTTTGTACGTGCGATACCGGCCGTGGCTGTTGCGGCGCTCAGATCGCCGGGCTGGCTGTCGTCGTGACGCTCAGCGCAGAACACACCGTAGATCCATCCGTCCTCGTGGGCGGTGAGACGCATGTCATAGACGTTGGTGGCGGGGGTCACATCCTCGGGCATAGTGATGGGTTCGGGCCAGAAACGGAAGTTGTCTACACCGTTGGGACTCTCGGCAACAGCGAAGAAGCTCTTGCGGTCTGCACCCTCCACACGCACGACGAGCAGGTATTTGCCATGCCATTTGATGGCGCCGCTATTGAGTGCGGCGTTCATCATGATGCGCTGCATCAGGTAGGGGTTATCCTTCTCATTGAAGTCGTAGCGCCATTCCAGCGGCGTGTGCCCGGCAGTGAGAATAGGATATTTATAACGTGTGTAGATGCCGTTGCCCCATTCCAGAGGCACGTTCTTGCGAGTAAGCAATTCTTCGTGGTGTGTGCGCAGCTTGACGACACGATCTTGGAATTCAGTCATTTGCGAATGGTTTTTGTCAGTTGATATTATATTTTCCAATGTTGGGGTTCTTGCCGGAGGAAGTTCATGAGGGATATTCCTGTATGATGATGCCGGCAAGGCAGTGTGTGCTATTTGACCTCGGCGATGTCCTTGACGGTCAGCACGCGGGGATCCGCAACCCAGGTCTTAAAGTCGTTGGCCTCGGGATGTCCGGCGTAAGGCACATAGATCTCCTTTTCTTTGTCCCAGGCGTTGCGCCAGAAGAGCACATAGCAGAGCGGATAGGGTTTGATGGCAGGCCAAAGCACCGTAGTGAACCAGTTTTTGATCGGCAGCTTCTGCGATCCTGTCTCTGTCAGGGCGATGAGTTTCTGGTGTTTCTTGCCCATTTCGGTCAACCGGCTCATCTCACGTTCGATGTTCTTGGTGTAGTTTTCAGCACTGCCTTCAAAGTCGTAGAGATCCACACCAATCAGATCGACGTATTTATCTCCCGGATAATAGATGTCCAAACTTGCGTCGCCCATATTCGGGGAGAAGGCCCACACGAGGTTGTTGAGGCCTTGGCGCTTTATAAACTGATAGGTGTAGACATAAAGTTGCTTGTATTGCTCGGTGGTGCAACTGTTCTTTCCCCACCAGAACCAGCCACCGCCCATCTCGTGCCAGGGGCGGAAGATGACGGGAATCGGCTGACCTTTGTCGTCGCGCAGGGTAGCCAGGAAGTGAGCCACACGCTTTATGCGCTTGGCAAACTCCTTGCAGAGCTTACCGCCGGGCAGGATTTCTCCGACTGGTTTGCCTTCGGGATCCCAGGCGTTCTTGCCGGTGACAGGATTGTTGGGGTGCCAGCTGATCTCCACGATACCACCGCGACGGTTCTGTGCTTTGATCTCCTGACACATACGGTCGAAGGGCACGCCGTCGAGGTTCTTGGCTTTTCCCATCTCCAGATCGCCGAGCTCAAAGCCCATCACGGCGGGATAGTCGCCGCAACTCTCCTTCACGTCACTGCGTCCCTTGTCCCATTTCCATGTGCTGCCATATACAGGATCGTCCTGATGGCCTACCATCACTCCGGTCTTTTGCAGTTTTGCCATGCGCCGGATGAGTTGGGTAGCAGTCGAGGCTGCGCAGTTGAGACCCAGAGCCAATAATAATGTGATTATGATCGATGTCTTCATTATAATATATTTTTGTGTTTTGAGGATATGTCTATATTATTTGATGTCCATCATCTTCAGCAGCCATGCTTCCCATTCGTCCCACTGCTCCTGGAACCAATAGTGGCCAGTGAGCTGGTAGACGCTGAGATGCTTGGGCGCTTTCACGATGTTGTAAGTGCCGTAGGACGATGTTGGTGGCACCACCTCGTCATTGTATCCGAAAGAAAACCAGCAAGGACAGGTCACGCGACGGGCGAAATTGACGCCGTCGTAGTAGCGGGCTCCTTTGATGCGGGCCTCACTTGGGTTTTTGACCTGATAGAAGTAATGTGGCCATCCACCGGCAACACCCTTCAATTCGCTCTCGTAGTCGCACATCGCGTCGTGGACAGCGCCCATGAAACTCACGCGCTTGTCGAGAGCAGCTACGGCGAGCGAGAGGAAACCGCCCTGGCTTGAGCCCGTCACACCGAGGTGCTGGCCGTCCCATTGCGGCAGAGAGGCGATGTAATCGACGCAGCGCACGGCACCGATGACGACACGCTTGTAATAGTTCTTATCCGGGTCGTCGAGATTGGTATCCCAATAGTTGTCGAGCCCGCCGCGGAAAATCTCGTCATAGACATGCTGTGGCAGAGTCACGGGCAGGCCGTGGATACCGATCTCCAGCGTGATGGCACCGCGCGAGGCTGTGTAGACGTCACCGCTGTACGGGCGTACGCCGACACCCGGCACGCGGAGCAGAGCAGGATATTTTCCCTGTTTCACCGGCACGCTGAGGATGCCGAAGATGCGTCCGCCCGGGCGGTCATTGACAAAACTCACCTCGTAGACATTCACGTCTTTGGTTGAGCGGTCGGGCAGGGGAGTGAGGTGCGGGTCGAGATCGTATTGACGGGCTTGCTTCAGAGCTTTGCTCCAAAAGTCGTCGAAGTCATCGGGACATTGTGTGGCGGGCACGAGCTTCTCGGGGTCAAAGGCCGCTGTGCACAGTCCGTCGTAGTCTTTACCGTCGACGTGCGCCGTGACCTTGACGCGATAGAAGCCGGGCTTGGTCAGTTTTCCGCTGAGACGGATTGTTCCGTCTTTAAGCGTGACACCTTTCTTATGTATATAAGGGTACATCACCGGACCGGCCTCATAGTCGACCTGCGCGTTAGGCAGTGGCGTGCCCGACTTGAGAACAGAGACTGTGAATTGTGCAGTCTGTCCCACGTGATAGTTCCAGTCGTTGTGATCGGGCTGTACGGTCACAGTAATGTTGTTGCCTCTGATCTGTGCGCCTGTTGTCATGCTGATCAGCAGGATCATCAACGAGAGAAGGGAAAGTCGCTTCATTTTTGATGTCGTCTTTATGTTATTAGGTTGACGGAAGGATTGAGCACGAAAGTGTCAGCCTCCGCCACATTCATATTGAATGGTTTTAATCGTATGGTTGAAATCCGCTGCAAAGATAAGGGTTTCATTTCAAACTGAATAATACAATTTTGACATAAACACGTACTTTCGTCTTTATTTTATCTTATAGGCAAAAATATGTCAGAAATCAAAGGTTTTATTGGTGCTGTGGATGTTTCCTGTGATCGGCTATTCCTCTCCTTTGTGGTGAAGAATGACCACACATCGGAGAAGCCTGTACAATATAAGGATTACTCTCTCGCTTCAAACAACATACAGAGAATTGCTGTTTCCTCTCACCATCACCCCAATGTGAATATCCGTTGCACCAGATTCTCCTCCGTCGAATCTTGGCGCAGACCAAAGGAAAATCGTGAAAACAGGCTGTCGCGATTCCATTGTCGTTGATGACGAGCTATGTTCTTATGGTATCAAAGCAGTGTTCCCAAGGGGACAAAGCAGTGTTCTTGTGGGGTTGAAGCAGTGTTCCCAAGGGGACAAAGTAGTGTTCTTGTGAGGTTGAAACAAGGTTCCCAACATTGTAACGCTATAGAAAAAGATCGTTCGCTACGTAGGGAAAGATCTTTTCCTAAGTAGCGAACGATTGTTTGTCAGGCAGCAAAATCAAGTTCCTCGCATTGACCAGCTCGCTGGCATCAACTGATTTCAGAACTTGATGAGGCCTTCGGGGCGTCCAGCCACGGACTTCTGCACCTGAGCCGTTCTGTCTCGGAACAATTGTCCATGTGACATTCTTTTTAAGAGTAGCGCATTAACCTACGAAACAAGAGGTGAAACTATAGTTTATATCATAGTGTAATGGTAGTATAATAATGTTTTTATTGCATATTGCGATAAAAGTATAAAGTTTCGACAATATAGTATTATAGACTTATCACAATAATTCGTTAACTTTGCAACATCTAAATCAATTATATAAAACCAAACTAAAAACGAAGTGTATGAAGAAGCTTTTTACTCTGATCGCAGTAGCCTTGATGGCTGTCACGGTGAATGCCAAGGAGGCCATCGACCTGTCGTCGGTTGCTACCGATGGCACCATTACTTTCACAGGTGCATGGCAATGGAAAGGAATCACCTATTCCACTACTGACGATGCTGGCAAAACTGTCTATGCCGACAAAAGTACCTATAAATACGTGTTGGTCGTCTACAGCGGCGGTACCTGCGGCGCTGTGAACGTCATCGCCCAATACAATCCCGACGGCACCGATGGGCAGTGGGGACCCAACTATTACAACACGACCGTGTCGGCCTCTGTCAATGCGGCAGGCGGGCTGATTGCCGTGCCTTTGGATGCCACTCATTCCAACACCATCAACTCCATCGCCTTCCAGAACCAGAACACCGCGGGCACCCTCGTGGTCAAGGAGGCTTACTTCGCCTCTGAGGAGGAGTACGAGGCTGCCAAGGCTGAGGCCGACAAGATAGAGAAGCAGACCGTTCTTGATGCTACGGGCGGCACGCACACCCTGGCCGCCAAGTCCTGGGGGTGGGATAAGATGTGGCTGAACAAGGACGTGTCCGACTTCAATACGCTCGTCTTCGAGATTGCCTCGGTGAAGGGGCATGGCAAGATCACCATCCAGGGCACTGACGATGCTGGAGCCAGCCTCGGCGACATGGTCATCGACCTGCCGGAGACCACAGAGGCAAAGACATACGCCTGTGACATCTCCAAGATGAAGACCCTCCAGCAGTATGCTTACCAGAACCTCAACAAGCCCGATGGAGACGAGTATGGCGAGAGCGACATCGCCGAGACGACCATCGTCGTGACCAAGGTCTACGCAACGAGCAAGACCACAGACCAGGTGGTGACTGGCATCAGCCGTGTCGTTGCTCCTGCCGCTTCCGCCTCTGCCCCCATCTACAACCTTGCAGGACAGCGTGTGAGCAAGACTTACAAGGGTGTGGTCATCCAGAACGGCCGCAAGTATTTGCAGAAATAATCATCTTAACGGTAGTCCGGACAACGTGCCGGACTGCTGACAACAATCAATTATGATGGCCTTTAACAGAAGAAAGAGGCCATATTCTTACCAAAGTAATCGTTTTGTTTCATACAATAGGATGTAAATAATAATATATAGGTAGTTTTTTAGAGGGGAAGGGCGTCGTGAGACGGCCTTCTTTTCCAACAAAGACAATAGCATGATGTGAAGCACTCATTATATATAATATGTATATCTAACTGTCACAATTATACAACATGAAAAAGGTCATCATTCTTTTTATGGCCCTCATCGCCACGTGTCAGCTCTATGCGCAACGTTCTCTGACGGGAACCGTTGTCGATGCCGACAATCCTGATGAGACCATTATCGGAGCCACTGTCAAGGTTATGGGAACAGGCAGTGGTACTGCCACAGACTTGAATGGCGGTTTCACCCTTCAACTGCCCAAGGGTAAGAACACCATTCAGGTATCCTACGTAGGCTACAAGACGCTGACGATGGACGTCAGCGGTAAGTCGAGCGTCACCATCAAGCTGCAGAGCGACGTGAGCAAGCTCAATGAGGTTGTCGTCGTCGGCTATGGTGTGATGAAGCGTTCCGACCTCACCGGTTCCGTGTCGTCGATCGACGAAAAAGCCATCAAGGAAGGTGTGAACACCTCATTGGAGCAGGCCATGCAAGGACGTATCGCCGGTGTGCAGGTCATGCAGAACTCCGGTGCGCCCGGTGGCGGCATCTCGGTGCAGATACGTGGTATCAACTCACTCAGCGGCAACGAGCCGCTCTATGTCGTCGATGGTATCGCCATGAGCGGACAGACCAGCGACAACAGCAGCGTGCTCTCAGGTATTAACCCCTCGGACATCACCAACATCGAGGTGCTCAAGGACGCTTCCGCAACGGCCATCTATGGTAGTCGCGCCAGCAATGGTGTGGTACTCATCACCACCAAGCGCGGCCAGGAAGGCAAGGCGCAGATACAGTACGACGGATATGTCGGATGGCAGCAGATGCCGAAATATCTCGACATGATGAACCTCAAGCAATATGCTGACTTCTACAATGTGCGTGCAGCCATACAAGGATGGGGACAGCGTGAGGACTTCAAGCATCCCGAATTGCTCACCGACGGTACCGACTGGCAGCGCGAGCTCTTCCAGACTGCCTTCATGCAGAACCACAACGTCAACATCAGTGGTGGCAACAAGGATATGCACTACGCCCTCAGTGGCGGTTATCTCGATCAGGACGGTATCGGTATCGGATCAGGATTCAACCGTGCCTCGTTCCGCGCCAACTTTGATACCAATCTGAAGAAGTGGCTTCAGGTAGGCGTCAACGTGGCTTATGCCAATACACGCCAGGAAATCACCTTCTCCGAGGGCAGCATGATACAGACCGCCCTCAATCAGTTCCCCGTCGCCGCTGTGTACAACGCCGACGGAACTTATGCCGTGCCTCAGGTCAACTCCTTTAATACCTATTACAGCAACCCCGTCTACGAGGCCAACATGAAGGAGAACCGAAACAACAACTACCAGCTCGACTATAACGTCTTCGCCAACATCAAGCCGATCAAAGGCTTGAATATCCGCATTGAGTACGGCGGCAACCGTGGCTGGTTGAACACCTACTACTTCACACCGGAGTACACCTATGGCACCATCAAGGTGGAGAGCCTGAGTACCCGCACGAAGAACCTCAGCAAATACACCTCGTTTAAGCAGTACGCCACTTATGACTTCGATCCCTTCAAGCACAATCACTTCCAGGTGATGCTTGGTCATGAAGCACAGTGGGGCAACTGGGAGAGCCTCTCCGGATCGCGCAAGGGCTATGTCTCTGACGCCCTTCACTCGCTCAATGTCGGTGATGCCAGCACAGCCACCAACAGTGGTGACGACGGCACACAGTGGGCCATCGAGTCATACTATGGCCGTTTGAACTACAACCTCCTCGACCGTTACCTCCTCACAGCAACGCTCCGTGCCGATGGCAGCTCCAGCTTCGGCAAGAACCATCGCTGGGGATGGTTCCCCTCTACCGCCGCCGCTTGGCGTGTGAGCAACGAGAAGTTTATGAAGAACGTCAAGTGGGTCGACAACCTCAAGCTGCGTCTTGGCTGGGGTCTCGTCGGTAACCAAAGTACAGGTTCCTATGCCTATGGTGTCACTATGGCCAACACCGCCACGGCATGGGGCACAGGCTACTATCCTGCCAACTTTGCCAATGACAATCTGAAATGGGAAAGCACCAAGGCTTGGAACGCTGGTATCGACCTCAACGTGCTCAACAACCGCATTGAGTTCATCCTTGACGTCTATCTGAAGAAGACCGACAACCTGCTCATGCAGGCCGCACTGCCTTCATACGTCATCAACAACGACTACATGGGCATGTCGGCACCTTGGGTCAACACGGGTTCCATACAGAACAAAGGTATCGAGTTCACCCTCAACACCGTCAACCTGAACAAACACGACTGGCAGTGGCGCACAGGAGCCACGCTGTCTATCAACTGCAACAAGCTGACGGGACTGAACAGTGAGAACTCTACCATCTCTGGTACCATCGGTACCAACACCTATACCCTCAGCTCCGTGGGCGGTGCCGTAGGACGTTTCTATGGTTATAAGGTCATCGGAATGTTCAAGAACGAGAGCGACTTCTATCAGAAGAACAACCGGGGCGAGTTCCTGCTCGACGCTGCCGGCAACCGCGTGCCAGTGGCTCGTCCTGTCGATTCGCAGGGCAACCTGCTGCCCATCGCACAGAACAAGATCTGGGTGGGTGACTATATCTTTGAGGACATCAACGGTGACGGCAAGATCACCGAGGCCGACCGTACCTATATCGGTAACCCGAATCCTGACTTCACCTTCGGTCTGAACAATGTCATCACATGGAAGAACTTCGAACTCTCCATCTTTATCAATGGCAGCGTGGGCGGTGACATCTACAACCTCGTCGCCCAGGAACATACTGATCCGCAGAAATACGGCAACATGATCTCCAAGGTCAGCAACTATGCCCAAGTGGCACTCCTCGACCCCAATGGTTCGGCAACCGACATCAGCAACGTCTATGTCTCCAACGCCGGTACCGCTTCTGTGCAGCGTATCAGTGCTGCCGGAAGCTCTCAGAACGACAACAACCGTATCAGCGACCGCTTTGTCGAGAATGGCTCCTACCTGCGACTGAAGACGCTCAGCCTGGCATGGAACCTCCCCAACCGCTGGCTCAAGCCGTTCGGCATCGACTGGCTGCAGGTCTACGGCAACATCTCCAACCTCTTCACCATCACCGGTTACGACGGTTACGACCCAGAGATCGGTGCTGCCGGGCAGAGCGTTATCCTGCAGGGCATTGACAACTACCGTTATCCCTCGCAGCGTATCTACACCTTTGGACTGAAGATGAAGTTCTAAGTGGCAAGCCGTACGTTTCAAAACATGTGATCAACACCATAAACATGAACATTCTTATGAATACAAGACATATTCTTTTGGCCTCTGTCTTGGCCGGCTCGCTGCTCTCCCTGACGGGGTGCGGCTCCGATTTCCTCGACAAGACGCCTTCGGGCAACTATACGTCCGAGACTTTTTATGCTTCCGACAATGCTGTCAGGAAGGGCACGGAGCCTCTATACAACCGTGCATGGTTCGACTTCAACCGTCGTGCCATCATCGGCATGGGCTCCTACCGTGCCAACGACGGCTGGAATCCCTATGTGAGTGCTGAGTTTGCACGCTTCCAGGTCACCGGACTCACCGAGGACATGAGCTACGCGTGGTCGTCGCTCTACAATGTGGTGACGATGAGCAACGCCATTCTTAGCAACATCGAGAACTACTGCTCGTCGGCTGTGACCGAGTCGGCCAAGAACGCCGCCGAGGGCGAGTGTTACCTCATGCGTGGCTGGGCATACTATTATCTGTTGTGTGGCTGGGGACCGAACATCCTGTTTGAAGGCAACCAGAGCATGGTCGACAATCCTATCAAGAAGCTCAACTCCGAGGCCGACGTGCTGAAGTTCATCGTGCGTGACTTCCGTCGTGCTGCTGACCTGCTGCCAGAGACAGGTACCGACAACCATCCCAACAAATACGCCGCCAAGGCTGCACTTGCCAAGGCACTGTTGGCACAGAGCGGTTGGGACGCCAGCTCCAAGGTAGACCACAATCGCGACGAGGCCACGCTGAAGGAAGTGGTAAGCCTCTGCAACGAGGTCATCAACAGCGGCAAATTCAGTCTGATGGCCAACTATGAGGATCTCTTCAAAGCACAGAACAACGACAATAGCGAGACCATCCTCGCCATGCGCTGGGCCGACCCGAACACGGGCGAGTGGGGAGCCATGAACGCACTCTACTCCGACCTGGCCTTCTCCGAGGTCTCTGATGTCAATGTCTGGGGCGGCAACCTCACGGCATCTACCGACATGATAGACCTGTACAACGAAGACCCCGCCGACAGCTTCCGTATCCGCGGCACATTCTTCACACCGGGCCGACACTATGATTATATCCGCACCGACAGGGGCGGCTACACCTACAAGCATAACTGGATGCAGCTGAAGAAAGGCGTCGTCGGCGCAAAGGCCGATGTCGGCTCCCATGGTCTGGCACAGATGGCTTCCCCGCTGAACACCTATATTCAGCGACTGGCTGATGTTTACCTCATGAAGGCTGAGGCCATCCTTGGCAACAGCGCGTCCACGACAGACCCGGAGGCTTTGGCTGCTGTCAACGCCGTGCGCACACGCGCTCATGTCAAGCCTTTGACCTCGTTGACATTTATGGACCTGGTCCGTGAGCGCCGCATCGAGTTCTGTATGGAGTACAGCAACTGGTGGAACATGGTGACATGGTACCGCTGGAAACCGCAGACCATGCTCTCGTACTTCAACAACACTCAGCACCGTGCCTGCGAGATGCGTGAGGGCGACATCCTTGAAAATGCCGACCACACCTTCTCTTACCGTTGTATCCCGCCGGGGGTCAACACATGGTACATCACGGACAGCGAGGGACATGTGTTCTGGAACGATCATCTCGCTGTTTCCGAGCAGGACAACACACCTGTGCAGACCAAGAAGCAAGGCTACAGCTATGACTTCAACTCCATCGTCAAGAAGTATGTGCCCACCTACCAGCCCATCGAGCTGAGCGAGGCCAACATTTTCATGCCTTATCCGGAGAGTGATGTCATCCAGAACCCCAACCTCTCTCATTCGGCTCCGACAGAAGCATATGACTTCGGCAACGGGAAGTAACCATCATTTTTTAAAGAACATATCATCATGAAAACGCAATATAGAAACATGCGCACCGCTCTATGGATGGTGTTGGCCCTGCTCATGCTGGCCATGACGGCGACCTCTTGCAGCGATGACTCCTCCACGGGCGGGCAGCCGGAGATCACTGGCGTGAAGATTCTCTCCAGTGACACGCTCAACTATTCCTACGACAACTACTACACCAAGGCGGGCGCAGGCACGCTCATCGCCATCATGGGCAACAACCTTGGCAATGCTCGCGAGGTGACCATCAACGGACAGAGCGTCTTTATCAATCCCACACTCAACACCGACCACAGCATTGTGGTCACCATTCCGACAGAGGAGAATGGCTTCAAGCTCTCCAGTTTCGACTCGGCTATCCCCGACGAGATACAGGTGACCACCAACGGAGGAACCGCGACGTTTGCCTTCAAGGTCACTGCACCCGGTCCACAGTTGCAGACCCTCGTGGCTGACTATCCGCGAAATGCCGGTGACACGCTTACGTTGAAAGGACTCAATCTCGTGGACATCAACGATATGTACATCACTGACCTGCAGGCTGCACAGCTCGACACCACCACGTGGACGACTGTCGGCGGCAACCACACGGCGGTGACAAAGTATTTCGACATCAGTCAGGATCACCATCTCAACAGCAATCAGGCCTACGAGACCTCCTCTGTTGTTGGTGCCATCGTGCCGGAGAACGCACCCGACTCTGGCACCCTCGTCGTGGAGTGCGCAGCCGGTACGACCTACATCGCCTACTATCGTCTACCCGGCAAGCCGGTCATCAGCTCCGTGTCGTCAGACATGCCGCAGATTGGTGAGACGCTCATCATCACCGGCCGTGAGTTTGTTCAGCCCGAAGTGAAGTATGGCGACATCGAGCTCAAGGCAGGAGAGTTCTCCGTATCGGCAACGCAAGACACTGTCTACGTGCCGTTTAAGAAGAAGCCTGCCGAGGGCAGCCCTACCACACTCACCGTGACAACTCCCGGCGGCACGGCCAGCGCCGACCGCTTCTACGACTACTCTACGTTGCTGACCACCTTCGACGGCGATGCCACAGACAACGGTTGGGGTCCCAATGCCTCCTATGTCGACGGCGGCACAGCCGATGGCAAGTACTGTCTCTTCGACTTCCATGAGTCGCAGAGCTGGTGGGGCACGATGTGCTTCTTCCGTAAAGACTGGAGCGGTAACAGCTTCGCCTTCTCCAACAACATCCCCGCCACGGCGACAGCCGACGAGCTCTACTTCGCTTACGAGGTGGAGGATGAGGGCGACTTCAACAACGGCAGCTTCTGGGGCTATCTGCGCTACACCTTGTTCCCGCTTGGCGACGCCGAGAATCAGTACGACAGCTTCGCCTGGCCACAAGGCGGCTACGATGCCAGCCCGCAGGTGGGCAGCTTCCCCGACGGCCCTGTCTGTCAGGACTTCAACGGCGTGGCCCATAAGAACAAGTGGTACCGTGCCATCGTGCCGTTGAGCAAGTTCGCTGACTATGTCGGCAAGACGATGAGTCAGATACGCACCACCGGACTGAACCAGTTCCGTATCATGAACATCAACCAGAGCACTACAGAGGGCAATGTGAAGGTCAAGATCGACAATGTGCGTGTGATCTATCTGCCCAAGAAATAATCTCAATGCAACGAAACCATGAAATACAAGAATAGTTTATCCATTCTGTTCCTGCTGCTTGTGTCGCTCCTCGTGGGAGCGTGCAGCAGCGACGATGATGTCCAGAAGGCTTCAACGCTCTCCGTCACGCAAAACGGATCGGTCGTCGACGCCATCACGTTCCAACTCTCTGAGGGCAACACCATGTTGGGCGTCAGCACCGATGCTGACTGGACGGTGAGCGTGCCCGACGCCGACACCACGTGGTTGAAGATCACGCCGCACGCCGGCTATGGCTGGGCGGTGAACGACACGGCGGCGACCAACACCAAGGCTTACGTCAAGGTGAGCGTCACCAGCAACGACGGTGCACAGCGCAGCTCACAGCTGACCTTCACAGCTGGTGCGCTGACCAAGGTCGTCACCGTCACACAGAAAGGTGTCGAGCTCGACCCGGGCGACACCTTCCAAAGCTCCTACGACTTTGTTAAGAGCATCAAGTTTGGCTACAACCTCGGCAATACGCTTGACAGTGATCCCGACGTGAACACGTCCTCATGGATTGACTTCACCAAGGGCACGTCGGCCTGGGAGACGGCGTGGGGACAGCCCGTGACCACGCAGGCCATCATCGATGCCATCATAGCCAAGGGCTTCAACGTCATCCGCATCCCCGTCTCGTGGCACGCACACATGGACGCCAACGATAGGGTCGACGCCGCGTGGATGGCCCGTGTCAAGGAGGTTGTCGACTATGTGGTCAAGGCCCATCCCGACTGCTACTGCATCCTCAACGTGCAGCACGACACGGGTGCCAAGGAAGCCAGCCGCAAGGACGATGCCGGATGGCTCTACGCCAACCTCGACGACTATCCAACGATCACCAAACGCTACCAGAAGTTGTGGAAGCAGATAGCCACCGAGTTCAAGGACTATGACGACCACCTGCTCTTCGAGGCCTTCAACGAAATCCTGAACAAGGACAAGTCGTGGGCGTCGACGCCGAGTATCACCGACCTCCAGGCCGTCAACAAGCTCGAGCAGGACTTCGTCAATACCGTGCGCGCCACTGGCGGCAACAATGCCTATCGCAATCTTGTGGTCAATCCTTATGCCGCTTCGTCGGCACAGGCCAACCTCGACGCCTTCACCGTGCCGCAGGATGCCCATCCGAACCATATCATCGTCTCCATCCACAGCTATGATCCTTATTGGTTCTGCAACGACTCCAACAACAAGGACGACGAGCAGTACTATATCAAGGTCTTCGACACAAGCTGCCAGACCGAGATCGACAACGTCTTCAGCCGCATCAGCACACGTTGCAACGCAATGGGCGTGCCCTACTTCTTTGGCGAGTTCGGTGCCATTGGCACCCATCCCGAGATGGCCGAGCGTGTGAAATATGCCGAGTATATGCGCAAGAGGTTTGCCGAATATGGCACTTCTGGACTGTGGTGGAGCAATCTCTATAACCGTTCGACGGGCGTATGGTACGAGGAGGACCTCGTCAATGCGCTCTTCGGGACAGCTAACTGACAAGAATAGGTTCTCCTTATTACTTTGGTAGGTAATTAGGCCTATATTCATTGTTTTTCAGGGTGTAGCCATGACAGCGGCGTTTTTTAACGTACTGTCATGGCTCTTTCCATCCCTGAGGTTTGCTGTTCTCGTGATTTCCTGTTAACTTTGTGTGTCAAAGACTACCCTTACGATGGTCGAATCAAATATCTATAAAACCAATATGAAAACGACAACATTACTCATCTTTGCCGCTGGTCTTCTGTCGGCTTCAGCCGCTCAGGCCAAGGTGCGTCTGCCGCATATCGTCGGCGACGGCATGGTGCTCCAACAACAGTCCGGTGCCCACCTGTGGGGCTGGGACAAACCCGGAAAGACCGTCAAGGTCACAACATCGTGGAACAAGGATGTCTACACGGCTCAGGCAGGGCGCGACGGCAAGTGGCTCGTTGAGGTGAAGACGCCCAAGGCCAGTCTCACGCCGCTGTCGGTGACCTTCGACGACGGCGAGAAGACCACCATCAAGAATCTGCTCAGTGGCGAGGTGTGGGTCTGCGCCGGGCAGAGCAACATGGAGTTTCCCGTACGGGGCTTTGACAACTGTCCGGTGAAGGACTATAATAATGTGGTGGCTGAGGCTGCGCAAAACAAAGGCATACGGTTTGTGAAGGTACCGAGCGTGATGCGGACCACACCGCAGGACGACGCGCAGTGCGAGTGGAAGGCTGCCGATGCCAACAATGTGGCAGACTGCAGCGCCGTGGGCTACTTCTTTGCCCGCATGGTCAACCGCGTGGCCGACGTACCCGTGGGACTCATCCTTGCCAACAAGGGCGGCTCGCGCGTAGAGAGCTGGCTCGACGAGGCCAACCTGAAGAAATATACCAACGAGGAGCTCGACTCCGCCAAGATGGTGAAGAAGTTCCCTTATGACTATCTGCGCCCGCTGTTGTGGGGCAACGGCACATTCCATCCCATCCTCAACTACACCGTCAAGGGCATTCTCTTCTATCAGGGTTGCTCCAATGTAGGTGCGCCGGGCAATGAGTATTCCGACCGGCTGAAGCTCCTCGTGGAGCAGTGGCGTCGCGATTTCGGTCAGGGCGAGCTACCTTTCTACTTTGTGCAGATTGCTCCTTATATATATGGTGACGGTGCTGACGGCACTTCGGGCGCCTTGCTGCGTGAACAGCAGGAGCGTGCGGCAAGCATCATCCCCAACAGTGCGCTGGTCTGCACCAACGATCTTGTTGAGCCTTGGGAGGGCACTCAGATTCATCCCCATCAGAAGCAACCTGTGGGAGAGCGCCTGGCGTTTCTGGCATTGAACCGCGATTACGGTTTCAAAGGGCTCCGGTGCGAGAGTCCGGTCTATAAGAGCATGTTCATCGAGGGCGACACCTGCTATGTCAGCCTTGATAAGACCTATGGCGGTGTGTCACGCTACGAGGGCATCCAGGGCTTTGAGGTGGCCGGAGCCGACAAGGTCTTCCATCGTGCTGTGGCCGGACACTTCTGGGTGTCGGGACAGGACCGCCGCAACGAGACGATTTACGTCACGTCGCCAGAGGTGAAGCAGCCGAAGTACGTGCGCTACTGCTTCCGCAATTTCGAGTTGGGCAACCTGAAGAACTGTGCCAACCTGCCGTTGATGCCGTTCCGCACAGACAAGGATGAATAGCAGAAGACGATTGTTGCAAATATAAACAGCGAGCGCCCTTGGAGCCATCTTTCTTTATGATGGATAACTCCAAGGGCGCTGTTGTTAGCGATGAGCGGTGCTGTTGTTGAGGATAGGCGGAACTTAGTAAGCGTGCTCGTCGTGTACGAAGAATGAGTGGACAGTCAAGCCCATGATCTTCAAGTCCAGTCCCACGTTCCAGTGCTCCATATACCAGATGTCGCGCTGAATGCGCTCCTCCATCTGCCAAAGTTCTTTGGTTTCACCACGGCAACCGGTGACCTGTGCCCATCCTGTGATGCCGGGCTTGCAGAAGTGGCGTACCATGTATTTGTCGATCAGCCTTCCGTACATCTCCGTATGCGCAAGCATGTGCGGGCGCGGACCCACGAGGCTCATGTCGTCAATGAGCACATTGAAGAACTGTGGCAGTTCGTCGATATTGTATTTCCGGATGAAGTTGCCGAAGGGGAACTTGCGTGGGTCGTTTTCTGTGGCTTGCTTGCAGTCAGCATCTTTGTTGACGTGCATCGAGCGGAACTTGTAGCACCAGAAAGCGTTACCGTTGAGGCCTGTGCGCTGCTGCTTGAAGAAGATGGGGCCGGGGCTCTGTATTTTGATGATAGCACCGACGACTAAGGTCAGCGGAACAAGGAACGCGCAGGCTGTCAGACTCACGACTAAGTCAAACGAGCGCTTGATGATGCGGTTATAAGGCTGCATGAGTGCACTGTGGTGGTTAGTGAAGAATATGTGCTCACCCATGCGGATCGGGCCGAGTCGCATTTTGGAATCGGCAAACGTACGCGGCACATAATAGAAACGCGCCACATTTTTGTCGCACGAGCGCATGACACGCTCTACCTCAAAGCCCATCTCATGCGGCAGACTACAAAACACAATGTCGATACCCGACTGGCTCAGTGGCGAGCGATCGTTCTCGTTCATCTTCTTGTTCATCTGAGTCAGCGTGCCGAGATAATGCAATGATTCTGGACAATCGGTGATTGTGGCGTCGCTGTAATAGCCCAGCGAACGGTAGCCCAGCTCTGGATTCTCCATCATCTCGTTGTGCAGCACTACCAGCGCCGGATCGTCGCCGACAAAGAGCACACGCCGCACATTGTGGCCGTGACTGCGCAGATAGTTCAGCACGCCACGCTCGCAGATGCGCGAAAGCATCAGCGACAGGTAAGCGCTGAAGAAGAAGAACACGGAAAAGATGGTCGGAACGTCATTGAAGACAAACTTCGTCAGCACGGCAAAGATACACGTGAATGTTAGTGTCAGTCGGAAGACATTAAGGGACACGTCGGCCAGGCGCAGCAGTCGGAAGTGGATGATGCTGTGGAAAAAGAGTTCACTGATCAGTACCGACACATTCATGAGGGCAACTACTATACGGGTGTATGTGTGAAAATAAGCCGGTATGTCTGAACCCAATTCTAAGAAAATCAGCCAAGCCACTAAGTTGACAATGATAAAGTCACAAAGTGTAATGGTAGCTAAGAGCGTCCTGCGCCTGTCAATGTTGATACTGCTCACGGATAAATATCATTAAATCTGCTTACTTCTTTCTTATAAGAAGGAAAATCTTCATTGTTTGCATTTTCGTTCCCTTGGCAAAATTACCACTTTATTTTAGATTATACAAATAATAATAACTAAAAAAGGTCATATAGCTTTTTTTTAGTAACTTTGCAAATCAAAAGATGAATCATAAAATATAGTATGGTACTCAATTATATTTGGATTGGATTCTTTGTCGTTGCCTTCATTTTTGGCGGCGTACAATTGTTGATGGGCGACACCACGATCTTTCAGAAGATGGTGGACTCCACGTTCGACACGTCGAAGACAGCTTTCGAAACCTCGCTGGGACTGACCGGCGTGCTGGCCTTGTGGCTGGGTATCATGAAGATAGGAGAGAAAGCTGGCGCCGTCAACGCGCTGGCGCGATTGCTCAGTCCGGTGTTTACCAAGCTCTTCCCCGATATTCCTAAGAATCATCCCGTGATGGGGTCTATCTTCATGAACATTGCTGCCAACATGTTAGGACTCGACAATGCCGCCACGCCGACGGGTTTAAAGGCTATGGCCGGCATGCAGGAGCTGAACACAAAGAAGGATACGGCTACCAATCCGATGATCATGTTCCTGGTGCTTAACACGTCGGGACTGACCATCATCCCTACCACTATTCTTGCCTTCCGCTCCAGTTATGGTGCCGTGCAACCCACCGATGTGTTCATCCCCATTCTCTTGGCGACGAGCGTAGCCACGTTGGCGGGGATCATTATCACGGCGGCGTGGCAGCGCATCAACCTGTTCCAACCTGTCCTGCTGGCTACCCTGGGCGGACTCATCGCCTTTGTTGCTTTGGTCATCTGGGGCTTTGGTCAGATGGACAAGGACACGATGAGCTCTGTGACGTCCGTAGCCGGTAATCTGATCCTGATGACGGTGATCGTGCTGTTCATCCTTGCGGGCGTGAGAAAACACATCAATGTCTACGATGCCTTTATTGAGGGAGCTAAAGAAGGTTTCCACACTGCCGTGCGCATCATCCCTTATCTTGTTGCCATCTTGGTGGCCGTTGGCGTATTTCGCGCCTCAGGTGCTATGGGCATGCTCATTGACGGCATTGCCTGGGTGGTGAAGCAGTGCGGGCTGAACACCGACTTTGTGGGTGCGTTGCCTACTGCTTTTATGAAGCCGCTTTCTGGCAGTGGTGCTCGCGGACTGATGTTAGAGGCGATGAAGAACTATGGTCCCGACTCCTTCGTGGGTCGTCTGAGCTGTATCTTCCAAGGCTCCACCGACACCACCTTCTATATCCTTGCCGTCTACTTCGGCTCTGTCAATATCAAGTACACACGTCACGCTGTGGCTTGCGGCCTGCTCGCTGACCTTGCAGGCGCCATTGCAGCAATAGCCATTGCTTATCTATTCTTTTGAAAAATAGATTTTCTGACATTAAAAACGACATAAGCTCATCAAGAAAATATGCAGAATTTAAAATCTCTTGCAAAAGACACGGCCATTTACGGCCTGAGCAGTATTGCAGCCCGTTTCATCGGCTATCTGCTTGTACCTATTGAGACGGCGAAGTTCAACGCTGCCGGAGGACAGTATGGCATCATCACCAACATCTATGCCTACATCGCCTTGCTCATCATCATCCTGACCTACGGTATGGAGACCACCTTCTTCCGGTTTATGAACCGGCCCGGCGAGGATCCGAAAAAGGTCTATCCCACCACGCTCCACACCGTAGGCTTCACCTCACTGCTCTTCGTGGTGTTGCTGGCGCTGTTTATACATCCTGTAGCCGGCGCCATCGGCTATCCTGACCATCCCGAATATCTGATGATCATGGGCGTGTGCGTGGCCATCGACGCCTTCACGGCGATCCCCTTTGCCTATCTGCGTTATGCCCATAAACCTGTCAAGTTCGCATTGCTGAAGATGGTGAGTATTGCCGTGAACATCGTGGGCGTGTCGCTCTATCTCATTGTGTTGCCTGCCATGCACGTCAATCTCTTCGGCATCTACGACGCCAACTTCGACTTGGAAGTGGTGTGGGTGTTCTGGATAGAGCTCTCCGGTTCTGTGCTCACCCTGCTCTTGCTGGGCAAGGAACTCAAGGCAATGGGCAATCCGTTTGACAAGGCTACCTGCAAGCGCATGCTCCGCTATACTTGGCCGCTGCTCGTCATGGGACTGGCCGGACAGCTCAACCAGTGTGCCTCGCAGATCATCTTCCCCTATGTTTTCAATGGCAACGCCCATGACGCACGTGTGCAGCTTGGCATCTATGGCGCCTGTATCAAGATAGCCACCATCATGGTGATGATTACCCAGGCCTTTCGCTATGCCTACGAACCATTTGTTTTCGGACAGTCCAAAGAGAAAAACAATAAGGAGACTTACGCCCGGGTGATGAAGTTCTACATCATCTTCACCCTTCTCGCCTTCCTCTGCGTAGTGGCCTACATGGACATCATCCGCTATATCATTGGTCGTAGCTACTGGGAGGGCTTGGAGATCGTGCCGATCGTGATGGCCGCTGAGATCATGTTCGGCGTGTTCTTCAATCTTAGCTTCTGGTATAAGCTCATCGACAAAACCATTTGGGGTGCCTGGTTCTCAGGTATCGGTGCTGTCGTATTGATCGCTTTCGACATCATCTTCATCCCGCGCTTCAGCTACTGGGCTTGTGCGTGGGCCGGCTTCGCCTCGTATGCGGTGAGCATGGTACTGAGCTATTTCTTCGGTCAGAAATACTATCCGATCGCCTATCCGTTGAAGTCGATCTTCACCTACACGCTGCTTGCCATAGTGCTCTTTGTGGGCATGACGGCTTCCAACCGCTATCTGCCGATGTTGCCGGCCTTGCTTGTCAACACGCTGTTGCTGATCGCGGACGTAGCTTTTATCGTGAAGAAGGATCTGCCACTGAGATGTCTGCCCGTCATCGGGAAGAAGTTCCGGAAATGACGGGTGCAGACTCCTATTACAATAAGGTGTGAGTACAGGTGAATCGCACAGTCACTTATAATATAATAAGGTTGTAGGCAATGACAAACCGTAAAGAAACAACAGAAGCAAAGCACGGTCCTGCGGCCGTGATCATGGGCGCCTCGTCGGGCATAGGCCTGGAGGTGGCCCGGTTGCTGCTCCGTCGTGGCTGGCATTTGGGACTGGCCGCACGGCGCACCGAGCTATTGGCTGCACTGAGCCGGGAATATCCCGATCAGGTGAAATACGCCTCCATCGACATCACGGAAGTTGGAAGCGAAGTACAATTGCGCCGGTTGATCGATGAAATGGGGGGAATCAGCCTCTATCTTCATGTCTCCGGCGTGGGTTGGCAAAACATGGTGCTTGATGCCGACAAGGAGCTGACGACGGTGCAGACCAATGCTTTAGGCTTCACGCGCATGGTCAGTGAGGCTTATCGCTACTTTGTCTCTCGTAGCGAAGGCCATATTGCCGTGGTGTCATCGATCGCTGGTACCAAAGGCTTGGGGGCGGCTCCGGCCTATAGTGCTACCAAAGCCTTCGACGCCACCTATGTCGAAGCTCTGGAGCAACAAGCCCACATGCGAGGCAAAAACATCCATTTCACCGACATCCGTCCGGGCTTTGTCCGTACCGCTCTGCTTGACGACGGTCGCCGTTATCCCTTGTTGATGAGTCCGGAGACCGTGGCGCGTACCATCGTCAAGGCCATCCTGCACCGTCGTCATGTTGTGGTCATCGACTGGCGTTACCGTTTGCTCACCGCTCTCTGGCGTTGCGTGCCCCGTTGGATATGGCGAAGGATGAAGGTCAGCAATGGGTGAGACGGATGCTTATAGCATACCTTTCAAGGAGGCTAAACGTTATAAAGAACTTTAAAAGAAATCGTGGATAGACGGCTAAGTGCCGATTTTTTCGTAACTTTGCACCGTTTTTTACACGAATGGAGGAATACGCCCGATAATTTTCAATGGCTGGGAGGGCGGTTGATTCCTCATGCGTCATTGAAAATTTAAAGGTTTAAAGATTGAAGACATTTGAAGAATTGGGCGTCAGCGAAGAGATTCGCCGCGCCATCGAAGAGCTGGGCTTTGAGCAGCCCATGCCCGTACAGGAAGAAGTAATCCCTTATTTGCTCGGTCACGGCAACGATGTCATAGCATTGGCACAGACAGGAACAGGCAAGACCGCCGCTTACGGCATCCCCGTGTTGCAGAAGACCGACCCCACCAACAAAGCGACCCAGACCCTCATCCTCAGCCCCACCCGTGAGCTGTGCTTGCAGATTGCCGATGACCTCAACGCTTTTGCCAAGTATATCGACGGCATGCACATTGTGCCCGTCTATGGCGGAGCGTCTATCGAGACACAGATCCATGCCCTGCGCCATGGCGTGCAGATCATCGTGGCTACCCCCGGCCGGCTCATCGATCTGATGAAACGTGGCGTGGCTCAGCTCGACCAGGTCAACAACGTCGTGCTCGATGAGGCCGACGAGATGCTCAACATGGGCTTCTCGGAAAGCATCAACGAGATCTTTGAAGGCGTGCCCGCTGACCGCAATACCCTGCTCTTCTCAGCCACGATGAGCAAAGAGATTGAGGCCATCGCCAAGAACTATCTCCACAACTACAAGGAGATCGTCGTCGGATCTCGCAACGAAGGTGCCGAGAACGTCAACCACATCTATTATATGGTTAACGCGCGTGACAAGTATCTCGCGCTGAAACGTATCGTTGACTTCTACCCCCGCATCTACGCCATCATCTTCTGTCGTACGAAGATCGAGACGCAGGAAGTAGCTGATAAGCTCATCAAGGACGGTTACAATGCCGAGGCGCTCCATGGCGACCTGAGTCAGCAACAGCGTGATCTGACCATGCAGAAGTTCCGCAACCACCTGACCCAGCTGCTCGTAGCCACTGATGTGGCCGCCCGCGGACTGGACGTTGACGACCTGACCCACGTGATCAACTATGGTCTGCCCGACGATGTGGAGAACTACACCCACCGCTCGGGCCGTACCGGACGCGCCGGCAAGAAAGGAACGAGCATCTCCATCATCCACTCGCGCGAGAAGTTCAAGGTGCGCAACATCGAGAAGATTATCGGCAAGGAGTTTGTCGACGGCACCCTGCCCACGCCTGAGGAGATCTGCAAGAAGCAACTCTTCAAGACCATGGACGACATTATGAAGGCTGACGTCGACGAGGATCTCATCGCACCTTACATGCCTGAGATCAACAGACAGTTTGACTATGTCGACAAGGAAGACATCATCAAGAAGATGGTGAGCATCACCTTTGGCAAGTTCCTGGACTACTACAAGAATGCGCCCGAGATTGTCAAGCCTACGACGAAGGGCCGTGACAAGTCGGAACAGGGCGACCGTAACGGACGTGGCGGCAAGGACACGCGCAACCGCAAGCGCGGGCCGCGTCAGGCAGAGGCCGGCTATCGCCGTCTGTTCATCAACTTGGGCAAGCAAGACGGCTTCTATCCCGGTGAGGTCATGCAGTTTATCAACAAGCATATCCATGGCCATCAGGAAGTGGGACATATCGACCTGCTGCAGAAGTTCAGCTATATCGAAGTACCCGAGGAAGATGCCCAGCGTGTGATGCGCGCTTTGGACGGCACGGCCTACAAAGGTCGCGAGGTACGCTGCAACGATGCCGACGAGAGTGGACACGGACATTCGGCACGCGGCAGTCGCGGTGGCGCCGACAAAGGCGACCGCAGCTATGGCAAGAGCGGACGTGGTAAAGGCCGCCAAAGCAGCAGAGCACACGACGATGACAGCCGTCGCGGCCGTGACGACTGGAAGCAGTTGATGGCCGACAGCCGCAATATTAAGCTGCGCGGCGAGGTTCCTGATTTCAGCGAAGAAGGCTGGGCACGCCGACGGCCGAAAAAGAAATAAGGCTTTTTTAACGGGCAGAAGGTAACTCTTCTGCCTATTACTACGTCCTTATAAGGTAAATCGTTACTTTTAGATCATAAAGAAGATTATTATTCACAACTTGAAAGAAAATATGATGAAAAGCATTTTATGCAGCCTGGCCCTGATGGCCATGGCCTGCGTGCCCGCTATGGCACAGAAGAAAGCCGCAAGTGATGCCGTTCACTTCAAGGGCGACGTCAAGGGAGTCAAGGATACACTGCTGGTGATCGTGCCGCAGGGTGACCAAAAGGCAAAGACCGACACGGTGTTGGTAAAGAATGGCAAGTTCGACTTTACGGTACATGTGAGTGAGCCGACCGACATCCGTGCCTATACGCCCGGCAGTATGCGTGGTACAGAGCGCGCCGGTTTCCAGGTGATCGCCGTTCCGGGTGAGAGCGCTGTGGTGAGTGGTGACCTGACATCCAACTACTATCTCACAGGTTCTAAGTTCTATCAGCAGTTCAATGAGGTGGACCGCATGATGGAGGCAGCCCAGAAGCCCATGCAGCAGTTGGTCGACAGCCTGCAGGGACGCATGAAAGCTGGTGAGAGCCAAGAGGCTGTGATGAAAGTCTATCAGGAGAAAGGTGGTCTGCTCCGCCAGGATATGCGTGACAAAATGCTGAATTTCATCAAGCAGCATCCCGACAATGAGGCTTGCGCCTATCTGATTCCTCAGATGGGAGAGCTGGGCTGGATGCGTGATGCCGTGAAGCTGCTCTCTCCCGCTGTACGCGACGGCCGCATGAAGAGCTATTACACGGGCATCATGACTGCTTTGGAGAATGAGGCAAAGGCTGAGGCTGAGGCTGCAAAGAAGCAGGCATCAGGTATCGCTGCTCCCGACTTCACCCTCAACGACATCAACGGCAAACCGCTGAGTCTCTCCGGTCTGCGTGGTCAGTACGTGATTCTCGACTTCTGGGGCTCTTGGTGTGTATGGTGCATCAAAGGCTTCCCCGAGATGAAGGAGTACTACAATAAGTATAAGGGTAAGTTCCAGATCCTCGGTGTCGACTGCAATGACACGCAGGAGAAGTGGAAAGCTGCCGTGCAGAAGCATGAGTTGCCTTGGCTCCATGTCTATTGTCCACGCGACAACCGCCGGATCTTGGACGCTTACGGCATTCAGGGCTTCCCCACAAAAATCCTCATTGATCCGCAGGGCAAGATTGTGAAGACCGTCGTCGGCGAGGATCCCGCCTTCTATACCTTGCTCGATGAGACCTTTAGCAAGAAGTAATGAGGGATTCAGCAAGAAGTAATGAGACTTTCAGTAGAAAGTAAAATGGGCTTCAGCAGAAAGTAATGAGTCTTTCTGCATAAAGTAATTGAAACCTTCTATCATCATTCAGAAGCCGCCGGAGAAGTAGATTCTCCGGCGGCTTCGTTGCGTTTCTTGGGTGCGTCAAGGCTTCCTGTTGTCGGCTGTGTAGCTTCCGTTGTGCTGCATATTGCCATTTTCTTCCGCAAATAGACGTGAAATACAAAAAAAATATGTAAGTTTGCAAGTTGAAAACCAAGCAAACAAGTTATCGCATTATACAATGAAGACAAACAAAGTACTCTCGGCGGTGCTGATCGTTCTTACCGCATTGGCGCTCGCCTCTTGCACGGGAAAGAAATTCCACGTCTCTGGTGTCATCACTGATGCCAAAGACTCGTTGCTCTATTTCGAGAATATGAGCCTCAACGGGCCGGTGACGGTTGACTCCGTGAAACTCGACAAGGACGGATCGTTCTCCTTTGACGGCAAGGCACCGGACGCTCCTGAGTACTATCGGTTGCGTATCGCACGGCAGATCATCAATATCGCTGTTGACTCCACAGAGAACATCACGGTGAAAGCTTCTTACCCGACGATGTCGGCACAGTACGAGGTGAAAGGTTCCGACGACTGCTCAAAGATGAAGGAACTGTCGCAGATGCAGTTGGGATTGCAGGCTACCATCAACGCCATCCAGCAAAATCCCAACCTGTCTTACGACCAGGTCGACGCTGCCATCCAGCAGACTATGGTCAGCTACAAGGATAAGGTGAAGCGCCAGTACATCTTCACCGCACCGATGAAAGCCTACGCTTATTTCGCGCTCTTCCAAACGGTGGACATCGGAAATCAGACGGTGCTCATCTTCGATCCGCGTAGCAAGAAGGAAGACGTGCAGGTCTTCGCCGCCGTTGCAACGAGTTGGGATACCTATTACCCTAAGTCCGAGCGTGGTGTCAACCTCCATAACATCGCCCTGCAAGGCATGAAGAATGTGCGCATCATCCAGGCCGAGCAGGCTCAGGGACAGATCGACCCCAGCAAGGTGCAGACGACTGGTGTGCTGGAAATTTCCCTTCCGGACCGTGAAGGCAACATCTGCCGACTCACACAACTCAAGGGTAAGGTGGTGATGCTCGACTTCCACATGTTTGCCGCCAAGGGCAGCACCGAGCGCGTCATGCATTTGCGCGACCTCTACAACAAATATCACGCCCAAGGCTTTGAGATCTATCAGGTGAGTCTTGACTCTGACGAGCACTTCTGGAAAGAGAGCGTGGCTGCCCTGCCATGGATCTGTGTCCACGACGGCGACGGTCCTAATTCGCAATTCGCCTCACAGTACAATGTGCGGACCGTGCCGACCTTCTTCCTCATCGACCGCAACAACGTGTTGCAGAAGCGTGATGTGCAGATCAAGGACCTCGACGCAGAGATCAAAGGTCTGTTGGCGAAATAAGGATCATGCACGTTCTTGATAAGTTTCGCTATTGTCCCGTCTGCGGCTCAGCCGAGTTTGAGCCCAGCACGGTGAAGAGCAAGCGTTGCCGGCACTGTGGTTTTGAGTACTTTCTCAACCCCTGTGCCGCCAACGCTGCGCTGATTATGAACAGCCGCGACGAGTTGCTCGTCATCACCCGCAAGAACGATCCCGCCAAGGGCACGCTCGATTTGCCGGGCGGCTTCTACGACTTGGGCGAGACTGCTGCCCAGGGGCTTGCGCGCGAAGTGAAGGAAGAGACCGGACTCACCGTCGTTTCCTCACGTCTGCTCTTCAGTTATCCCAATACCTATCTCTATTCCGGCTTCACCGTCCACACACTCGACTTCTTTTTTCTTTGCCGTGTGGAAGATTTCACAGCTTTGTCGGCACACGACGATGCGGCCGGTTATGAGTGGATCGCCGTCAGAGATCTGCGTCCCGAAAGATTTGGCTTGGACTCCATCCGTCGGGCCGTGGTCCGTTTCCAGCAGGACTTTGAAGCTGGCAAACTCGGTTTTTAACAGAAAAGTTACATGGATGTAACTTACATTTATGTAACTTTTTGCATCGGAGTCTCTTAAAAATTCTAAAATCATACATATATAATAAGGTGTAAGACAAAGTTATTATTACTTTTGTCCCCGACATTATATAACTACACGCAAGCATGCAAGATAACTTAGTCATTGTAGAGAGCCCTGCCAAGGCCAAGACGATTGAGAAATTCCTCGGCAAGGATTATAAAGTGATGTCTTCCTACGGACACATCAGAGACCTAAAGAAAAGTGGACTCAGTATCAACGAAAAGACGTTTGAACCAGACTATGAGATACCAGAGGATAAGAAGAAGGTTGTAGCAGAACTCAAGAAAGATGCTAAGGGCGCCAAAAAAGTGTGGCTCGCATCCGATGAGGATCGCGAGGGAGAAGCCATCAGTTGGCATCTCTGTGAAGTGCTCGGACTCGATGAGGCAAAGACTTCGCGTATCGTCTTCCATGAGATTACCAAGCCCGCCATCCTCTATGCTATCGAGCATCCCCGCCATCTCGACATGAATCTCGTCAATGCTCAGCAGGCCCGACGTGTGCTGGACCGCATCGTCGGTTTTAAACTCTCACCGGTATTGTGGCGCAAGGTCAAGCCTTCGCTCTCGGCCGGACGTGTGCAGAGCGTAGCCGTCAGACTTGTCGTGGAGCGTGAGCGTGAGATTCAGGCCTTCAAGAGTGAGCCTTACTACCGTGTCACGGCCATCTTCACGCCCGTCAATGGCGACAGCCTCGGCGTGGAGGTAAAGGCAGAACTCGACAAGCGCTTTGCCACACACGATGAGGCGCTCGACTTCCTCAACCGTTGCAAGGATGCTGTCTTCACTGTGGACAATGTGTCGAAAAAGCCGTTGAAGCGCGCCCCCGCGCCTCCTTTCACCACTTCTACCTTACAGCAGGAAGCTGCCAGAAAGCTCGGATTCACCGTGTCGCAGACCATGCGCATCGCACAGCAGCTTTATGAGAATGGACGCATCACCTACATGCGTACCGACAGCGTCAACCTCTCGGCACTCGCCATCAACAGCAGTAAGGATGCCATCACCAAACTCTATGGTGAGCAATATAGTTCTCCTCGCAACTTCCACACACAGTCTAAGGGTGCGCAGGAAGCCCACGAGGCCATTCGACCCACCCACATGGAGAACAGCTCTGTCGACGGTACAGCACAGGAGAAGCGCCTCTACGACTTGATCTGGAAGCGCTCTGTCGCCTCGCAGATGGCTGAGGCACAGATCGAGAAGACCGCGGTCAACATCAATATCAGCGGTCAGCCCGAAAAATTCGTGGCCCATGGTGAGGTCATCGTCTTCGACGGATTTCTGAAAGTCTATAAGGAGTCGACTGACGACGACGAACAGTCGGAGGAGTTTGCTTCCCTACCCGCACTGCAAGTGGGCGAGCAACTCTCTCGTGAAAGCATTTCCTCTACGGAACGTTTCTCTCAAGGGCCGGCACGATATACCGAGGCCAGCCTCGTACACAAACTGGAGGAGCTCGGCATCGGACGCCCGTCTACTTACGCGCCGACGATTTCCACGATCCAGCAGCGCGACTATGTGGAGAAAGGCGACAAGGGCGGAAAAGAGACAAAGTTCACTGTTGATATTTTGAAAGGCAACCAGGTGAAGTCGACAACAAAGACTGAGTTCACCGGTTCAGAGAAAGGAAAGCTCATCCCCACCGACATCGGCATTGTGGTCAACGACTTCCTTTTGCAGAACTTCCCCGAGATCATGGACTACAACTTCACGGCGAAGGTCGAGAACCAGTTCGATAAGATTGCTGAGGGCAAGGAAGAGTGGAAGGACATGATGAGCAAGTTTGACAAGCCTTTTGAGAAGACTGTCGACCAGGTTATGCAGTCGCGCTCTGAGCATAAGGCCGGCGAGCGCATCCTCGGTAAGGATCCTAAGACAGGCAGAACCGTGCTGGTGAAGATAGGAAAGTTCGGTCCGCTGGCTCAGATCGGTACTGCTGACGACGACGAGAAGCCGCGCTTCGCCCAGATACCTAAGGATAAGAGTATTGAAACTATAACGCTCGAAGAGGCTTTGGATCTGTTTAAGTTGCCACGGGAGCTCGGAGAGTTCGAGGGTATGCCCGTCACCATCGGTGCCGGACGCTTTGGTCCTTATGTCCAGCACAACAGGAAATATGTGTCACTGCCCAAGGAAGACGACCCGATGACGGTCACCCTCGACCATGCCATCTCGCTGATCCTTGCTAAGCGTCTGAAAGACCGTGAGCGCGAAATCAAGAAGTTTGAGGAGGATGAACGGCTGGAACTGCTCAAGGGACGCTTTGGCCCTTACCTCGCTTTCGACGGAAACAACTACCGCATCGACAAGAGTCTTCACGACCGTGCGCTGGCCGGAGACCTGAGCTACGACGAGTGTATGGAGATCATCAAGAACGCGCCGGAGTCAAAAGCCAAGGCCAGAAGAAGAAAATAGACGTTTAAGCTGATGGAAACACCTGTCCGCATCATCCTTTTGGGCTACATGGGCTCTGGAAAGACAACGGTCGGCAAGGCCCTCGCCAAAAACCTGGGGCTGCCCTTTTATGACCTCGACTGGTACATAGAAAGCCGTATGCGCAAGACCGTCAAGCAACTCTTTGACGAACGGGGCGAGGACGGCTTTCGCAAAGTAGAGCGCAACATGCTCCACGAGGTGGCTGAGTTTGAGAATATCGTGCTGAGTTGTGGCGGAGGCACGCCGTGCTTCTTCGACAACATGGACTATATCAACCAGCAGGGGGAGTCGGTCTATCTCAAGTGCACCACCGATGTGCTCGTGCAGCATCTGAAGATGGGGAAGACCGTACGCCCGCTGTTGCTTAACAAGACTCCCGAGGAGGTTATCACGTTTATAGAGCAGCAACTCCGTCAGCGCGAGCCTTTCTACACTAAGGCCAAACACACGCTTGACGTGAGCCTGATGGATAATTTCGACAAAATACAGATTACAGTAGAGCAACTGAAACAACAACTCGGCTTGCCATGAGTCGGCAATAAAATTAACTACGCTGATTAGATGAAAAAATGGACCATCGATGACTCCAAAGAGTTGTACAATATTAATGGTTGGGGCACTTCTTATTTCGGAATAAATGAGAAGGGTGATGTCTATGTCACACCTTGCAAGGACAACACGCAGATCGATTTGCGCGATGTCATGGATGAGCTCGCCTTACGCGATGTCACCCCTCCGGTGCTGCTTCGCTTCCCCGATATTCTCGACAACCGCATTGAGAAGATGGCTGAGTGCTATGAGAAGGCAAAGAAAGAGTACAACTTCAAGGGACAAAGCTATATCATTTATCCCGTCAAGGTCAACCAGATGCAGCCCGTCGTCGACGAGATCATCTCTCACGGACGCAAGTTCAATCTCGGCCTCGAGGCTGGTTCCAAGCCTGAGCTCCACGCCGTCATCGCCGTGCAGTGCAAGAGCGACTCGCTCATCATCTGCAATGGATATAAGGACGAAAGCTATATCGAGCTTGCTATGTTGGCCCAAAAACTTGGCAAGCACATCTTCATCGTGGTGGAGAAACTCAACGAGATCGATGTCATCGCAAAGACGGCTAAGCGACTGAACGTAAAGCCAAACATCGGCATTCGCATCAAACTTGCATCCTCAGGATCGGGCAAATGGGCTGAGAGCGGCGGCGACGCTTCGAAGTTCGGACTGACGCCAATGGAGCTCTTGCAGGCTTTGAAGAAACTCGATGAGGTGGGGCTGCACGACAGCGTGCGTCTGATCCACTTCCATATCGGCAGTCAGATCACCAAGATTCGCCGTATTCAGAATGCGCTCACAGAGGCGGCACAGTACTATAGCAACCTCAGAAAGATGGGTTACAACATCGAGTATGTCGACTGTGGCGGTGGACTTGGTGTTGACTATGACGGTACACGCTCAAGCAACTCCGAGAGTTCGGTCAACTACTCCATCCAGGAGTATATCAACGACTGCGTCTATGCCTTCGCAGACATCGCCAACCGCAACAACATCCCGCACCCGAATATCATCACAGAGAGCGGTCGCTCGTTGGCTGCGCACCACTCGGTGCTTATCCTCGACGTGCTCGGTGCTGCCTCACTGCCCGAGATGCCGGAGGAGTTTGAAGCCAAGGAGTCTGATCATCAGCTTGTGCGTGATCTCTATGATATATGGTGCAACCTCAATCCCAAGTCGATGCTTGAGGACTGGCACGACGCTGACCAGATCCGTGAGGACTGTCTCGACATGTTTGCCCACGGCATGGTTGACCTCAAGACGCGTGCCGAGGTGGAGTCGATGTACTGGAGCGTATGCCATGAGATCAACTCCATCGCCAAGACGCTGAAGCATGTGCCCGACGAGTTGCGCGGTCTCGACAAGCTCTTGGCGGATAAATATTTCTGCAACTTCTCGCTTTTCCAGAGTCTGCCCGACTGCTGGGGGATCGACCAGCTCTTCCCCATCATGCCGATCGAACGGCTCAATGAGCGGCCCACACGCAACTGCACGTTGCAGGATATCACTTGCGACAGCGACGGCAAGGTGGCCAACTTTGCCGTCAACGGCACGCAGTCAAACGTGCTCCCCGTGCATGCGCTCAAGAAAGATGAGCCTTATTATATAGGTGTATTCCTCGTGGGTGCCTATCAGGAAATCCTCGGCGACATGCACAACCTCTTCGGTGATACCAACGCCGCGCACATCTCGGTGAAGAACGGCACCTATAGCATCGATCAGATCATTGACGGAGAGACTGTCGAGGAGGTGTTGGAGTATGTGCAGTACAACCCGAAGAAACTCGTCCGACAGCTGGAGCAGTGGGTCACCAAAAGTGTCAAGCAGGGCAAGCTCTCATTAGAGGAGGGCAAGGAGTTCCTCAGCAACTACCGCTCGGGACTCTATGGCTACACCTATCTGGAGTGAGATTTGAAATTCCGTCCCCAGGTCTCTGTGTCAGACAGAGGCGTGGGGACGGCTGATAAATTGTGATGATTGATTATTGTATAGAGAATGGAACAAGTGACAGTCATAAAAGTGGGCGGTGCCATCGTGGAGGACACGGAGCGTCTGACCCAGTTGCTCGACCGCTTTGCAGCGCTGCCGGGACAGAAGGTACTCGTGCACGGTGGAGGCCGTCGCGCCACCAAGGTGGCATCAGCCTTGGGCATAGAGAGCAAGATGGTGGAGGGACGGCGCATCACCGACGCCGATATGCTCGAAGTGGTGACCATGGTCTATGGTGGCCTTGTCAATAAGAACATTGTGGCGCAGTTGCAGTCACGTGGTGTGAATGCCGTGGGACTGACCGGCGCCGACATGAATGTGATCCGCAGCCATAAGCGTCCGAAGAAAGACGGCGTGGATTATGGCTTCGTCGGCGATGTGGACAAGGCCGACGGTCATCGCCTGCTCACACTGATCCATGACGGTCTGACGCCTGTCATGGCGCCGCTGACTCACGATGGAATGGGCTATATCCTCAACACCAATGCCGACACCATCGCGGCCGAGACGGCGAAAGCCTTGGCACGTGAGGGTGCACCGACGACGCTCGTCTACTGCTTTGAGAAGGCGGGCGTGCTGGCTGATCCCGACGACGAGAACAGTGTCATCGGCACGATCGACCACGATGTGTTCGTGCGACTGGTAGCCAACGGCACCATCAGGGGGGGCATGATCCCTAAGATCACCAACGCCCTGGCTGCTGTAGACGCCGGTGTGGACCGCGTCATCATCACCAAGGCCGAGAATATCGGCACCGCTACGGGTACCGTCATCACACGATGAACCACAAAACGCTTGTTAAGAGAAAGGCTTGAGAATGAAAATAGATTTCCGCAACGACATCCTGCCACTGAAAAATCAGCTCTATCGTTTCGCGCTGCGCATCACGCTCGACAGTGCTGAGGCTGAGGATGTCGTGCAGGAAACGCTCATCAAGGTCTGGAACAAGCGCGACACGTGGGACGAGATCGACAACATCGAGGCGTTCTGCTTCACCGTTTGCCGCAACCTGGCACTGGATAGTGTGAAGAACAAACGCAGTCAGACCGAGAGTCTCGACGACAAACCGGTGGAAAAGCCCGACAATACCTTCAACCCAGCTGACAAGGCTATTGAAAAAGATCAGGTGAACATTGTGCGTGAGATCGTCGGCAGCTTGCCCGAGAAGCAGCGGGAATGCATACAGCTGCGCGACTTTGAGGGTAAAGCCTACAAGGACATCGCAGCTCTGCTCGGCATGACAGAAGAACAGGTCAAGGTCAATATCTTCCGGGCCCGCCAGGCCGTCAAGCAGCGCTTCCAGGCGATTGACGGCTTTGAGGCGCGAGGCTGAGCCCTGTGTCTCGCGATGCGGTCACTTACTGTTTAGCCTTTTCTTGTTATCAAAGGTTAAATATAGAATTCCCCTGTAACTTTTATCCATTTCCCTCGTCATTATTGTGTAAATGCAAGAATAATGATGGACTACAAGTATATCAATCAGCTTTTGGAGCGCTATTGGCGCTGCGAGACTTCCTTGGAAGAGGAAGACATCTTGCGGGCGTTCTTTAGTCAGGCCGACATTCCTGCCGACTTGAAGCGCTACCAGCCGCTTTTCGCCTACCAGCGCGAAGAGCCGAAGGCTGATGTGCTCGGTGATGACTTCGACAAGAAGATTCTCGCCATGACAGAGGAGCCCAAGGTGGTCAAGGCACGCATCGTCTCGATGCCCCGGCGCCTGCGTCCGCTCTTCAAGGCTGCTGCCATTGTCGCCATCGTCCTGACCCTTGGCAATGCCATCCAGGTGCCCTTCGCTCAGAAAAGTCAAGATCCGATCAGCAGCTATGACGGATATTCCAAACCTGAGATAGAAAAAGGCACATCGGTAGCCATGAGCGACAGCGTGAGCATCGACTCCGTTCCGAGAGCGATGACAAGCACGCAAAACTCCACGGGGCAGGTGATGATTAAATAAGATATTTCTATGCTTTCTCTATAAAATCATGTTTAGTAAAACAACATTAAGAAGCTGTGAAGTTTCTATTCTCTCAAATTTTTCATAACATACTAACGTAGAAAGGGACCGACACTCAATCGTGAGTTCGGTCCCTTTATTTTTTTGCGCTATTAGATCATTTTTGGATTATCTTCTTTCCGTTGCAGATGACGATGCCCTTGTAGTTTTTGTTCACCCGCTGACCGGCGAGGTTATAAGCTGCGCCATTGCTTTCTTTCTTTGTTTGTAGCGTATTGCTGATGCCGGTGGTGGTGAGAGTGAAGGTGAACGCGTAGAAATTCAGTGAACCAGTCGGGTAGGTGACATCCACCGTACCTTTGTTCACGGCGACAGAGACAACAGGGTATACCTTAATGGTTTTACCATCATCATCGGTTATCTTGATGACATCTGCATCCTTTATGACCTGGTTGTACAGTTCCTTCCCGTCCTGAGTAAGTACCAGATTGCGGTCGGTGGCACTACCAGAGGCTGACCGAGCGCATACCTGCAAGGTGCCGCTTGCAGGGATGGCGATGGACATGCAGTTGGCATCATCACTCGTTGCGCCAGACTTCAAACGATGGTCGTAGGCTGTGTTGCTTTCTGCCGTGCCAAAGCGGGCGTTGTTGGCGTCAACGGACGCCTTGCCCTTCGTGTCGGTCACGGTCAGGCTGAATCCTTCAAGCGTGCTGGTGATGGTCTGTCCGTTCAAAGAGCCTGCCTTCTTCTCTTCTGAGAACGAGATGGTGGTCTGTGCGCTGAGGGTTAATGCGCAAAGAACAAATGCTGCGAGCGTAAAAAGCTTTTTCATAAGCGTTGATTTTTTAGGTTGTTGATTAAATTAGGATTGATTGTTTCTTTGCTGCAAATATAAAGTAAAAACCATTATGTTGCAAGTAACAGAAACGCGAGAAACTGCCCTTTGGACGAAAGTACGACATTTTAGAATGATATTACGAATGAGTGCGTAATAATTTCAATGCATTGATTTTCAGCATTAATCGTTTTTTATTAATTTTGCCCACAAGGGAAGTGAAAGGAAACAATCACCTAATAAAAGCCATTATATGAAACCAATTATCATTGCTTTAGCCATTGCCGCCCTGCCTTTCGCAGCATGGGCAGACAACGGGCAAACTGTCACCATCGGTGGTCAGACCGTGAACAAAACCGTGAAGGAGATCACTTTCAGCGGTACGGACGTGGAATTATCCTTTGCCGATGGCACTACGCAGACGGCGGATATGGCCACCGTGAACATCGCTTTTGATACGCCGACCGGCATTAAAACCGTGGATAAAGACACACCACGTCCTGCTGACGGCCGTATCTACACGCTCTCCGGACAGTATATGGGCAAGGGCAAGGCCCGTCTGCCTAAGGGCGTCTATATCGTGAATGGTAAAAAGGAAATAAAGAAATAAGGAGGAACAGACGATGAAAACATACCATCCCAATACGCTGTTACTGCTGTTCGCCCTCTTGCTGCTTCCCGGCTGGGCATGGGCTGATGCTTCCTGGAACTTTACTTCCACGCCATCAACAGATAAGGCTGCTTTGAAGGCCGATGCGACAGGTTGGACCTACACAGCAAAGAACAATCGCTATGCCAACAATCAAGCTGTCGCCGATGCGCAGCTCGCTGCCAACGGGCAGACGCTGATGATGGCATCAGGACTCTATTTCACGGCCAACACGGCAGGGGATATTCGTGTCGATGTGAACAAACGGTTAGGTCTAAACGGCGCAGGCATTGTGGTGCGTATACCGAATCTTACGGCCGGAGCTACCGTAAAGGTGAGCTTTGGCTCGTCGTCAAGTGGAACAGAACGCTCGTTGACGCTGACCAATCTCAGTGAGACGGCGTTTGCCAGCAGCTCCAATACGGGAACAGACTATTCGGCCACGGTAGTTGCCGATGGCGACGTGACGCTCACCACCACAGGCGGTGTCTATCTCTTCTCCATCATGGTGACGGACGGGGGCGGCAGTTCTTCGGGTACGAAAGCCGATGTCTCAGACCACGCTGTGGCCTTTGACAGCCAGGCCAACCAGGCGCTCATCACCAACAGCGACAACAGTCTGAAATACTATAATACTGCTGACATCGCCAAGATGACCATTGACAAGGACACGCTCTATGTCCGCGGCTCAGACTGGCAGGATGTCTATTACACGCCAAAGAACGTCTGCTTTGCCAAAGCCTCGGGCAGCAACACAGGCGGAAAGGTAAGTAACGAGGATGGAAAGGTGGAGATCACGGAGGCAAAAGGCTGGCTGGAGTCGGCTTACGTGAAGTTTAAGAAGTTCGGCGACTGCACGCTCTATCACGTGTATATAAAAGGTGGCGACTACACGGATTACACGCGCATCGACTCCATGCTCGTGCGCAGCTATGGCGACTTCTATCGGGTTGACATGGTAGGACTCAAGGCTGGAAGTTACGACATGAAGGTGGTGCCGGTGAGCAAAGGCAAAGAGCTGGAGGCAAACGCCAACGAGGCTACGGCCATGACGGTGCAGAACTACGACCGCTCGGGCTTTGCTCATCTCAACAATACGGGTGTTGGTGCCTACAACGACGACGGATCGCTGAAGTCCGACGCGCGCGTCATCTATGTCACGGCGCAGACGGCTAAGACTGTGACCTGTGAGGTGAAGACGGGCTCCAAGGCTGCCAACATGACTCAATGCACCGGTTTGCAGGCCATCCTCGACGCTTATCAGAAAGGCTATGAGACGCGGCCACTCGACGTACGCTTCATCGGCTTGGTGGAGAAAGTCGATCTCGATGCCATCTCTTCTTCGTCAGAAGGCTTGCAAATAAAGGGAAAAAACGCCTGCAGCAATCTCTATATCACCTTGGAAGGCATCGGCGACGACGCTACGTTGCGCGGCTTTGGCTTGCTGTTGAGAAATGCTGCCAATGTGGAGATGCGCAACTTCGCCATCATGCGCTGTATGGACGACTGCGTGTCGATAGATACTGACAACAAATTCATCTGGGTGCATCACCTCGACTTCTTCTACGGACAGAAGGGAAGCGACGCTGATCAGGTGAAAGGCGACGGCACGACTGACATCAAAGGCGATTCGCAATATATCACCGTGGCTTATAATCATTATTTCGACAGTGGCAAGTCGTCGCTCTGCGGCATGACGAGTGAGTCCGAACCAAATTATATCGACTACAATCACAACTGGTTTGATCACAGTGACTCGCGTCATCCGCGTGTGCGTACGATGAGTGTGCACGTATGGAACAACTATTACGACGGATGTGCGAAATATGGTGTGGGTGCTACGACAGGCTCGAGCGTCTTTGTGGAAAGCAACTATTTCCGCGCAACGAAGGATCCGATGCTCATCTCTCAGCAGGGTACGGACGCCAAGGGCGAAGGAACGTTCTCGGGCGAGACGGGTGGAATGATCAAGAGCTATGGCAATGTCTACGCTGACAAAGGCTCAAGTTTCAACTTCACGCCTATCACGCAGCATGAGAGTGCTACGAGTTTCGATTGCTATGAGGTGGCTTCGCGCGATGAGCAGGTGCCCGCTGATGTGAAAGCGCTCGTGGATGGTACGACTTACAACAACTTCGATACCAACAGCACGCTGATGTACACTTACAAGCCCGACGCTGCCACGCAGGTGCCTGCTGTGGTCATGGGATGGACGGGAGCCGGCCGCTTAGGTAAAGGTGACTTTCGCTGGACGTTCACTTCTTCCGATGATAGTTCGTATGCTATCAACGCTGCCCTTTCTGCGGCAATAGACAGCTATCAAAGCAAGATGGTCGGTATTTCGGCAGAGTAACACATCATTCACAGCCCCAACGGGGGCTGAATCATAGGTAACCCCGGTCAAGCGACGAAGGAGCGCAGACCGGGGGTTTAAAATCCTTCTCTGTTTCTTGCTGAGGTGCCCCGAGGGGGGGCACACGAGCATCTTATGCGTTTTGATGATCATTCTCCTTTCTTTATACATACCCTTCCTTGTTGTGAATACTGACAAAAAACGGGCGCTGAGAATCGATTCTTTTCCACGAAGACCTCCTCTGCTCTGTTTTTTGCGAAAATCAGCACGTTTTTCGTATCTTTCTGATAATTAATATGTTATACGAAAATCAGTTTCCTGTAAGAATGAAAGTATCTTTTTCTCTCCAAATTCTCTAGAGAATTTTTCATCAGAAAGGCTTTCTGACCATGTCATCTCGCCTTTCTGACCATGTCATCTCGCCTTTCTGACCTTGTCATCTTGCCTTTCTGACCATGTCATCTCGCCGAGATGATCGCATCAAAGTACCTTCCTGTACCCAGGAATGAGCAAAAAACGATGGATGAACTTCGCTTTTTGTCGATTTTAGGCTGGTGAGCTGATCTTTCGCTCTCTAGATTGAGAGAGAAAGTTGAAGGCACTTTGTAAAGAAATGTTGTTTGCAATGTGCTTGGAATGCTTGAACTTCGGGCCGACGAGATCACTCTGCCCGCTTCAGCCTGATACTGAGCTGGAACAGGGCGGGGAGGAAGATGCAGAGCGAGAAGAGCAGGCTGAGCATCATCGTGGTGTGGTTGCCGTGGAAGAGATCAATGAGCTTGCCGTCGTTCATCTGCGGCATCATGTGGAACATCACGAAGGCCACCGTGTTGTTGACCCAGTGGAAAGCCACACCGGGAACGATGGAGTCGGTGCGGTAGTACATCCAGCCTAAAAGCAAGCCAATGAGCGCGGCGTGGACAAACTGTGGGACATTCATGTGCACGGCACCGAAGATGAGCGCCGAGATGACGATAGCCACCCAATGCCATTTGCGGTCGAAGAGCTTAAGCAGGGTACGGAGTATGGCACCGCGGAAGACGAGTTCCTCTACCAACGGCGCCAAAATGCCGATGGCGACATAGCCGAGCGGCTCACCCATGATGCTCTCAAAGAGTTTCTCGGTGCTCTCCGGCAGTGTGATCTCCATGCGCTCCACAAGCCATTCCGACGGCAGGATGGTGCCAAGGGCAAGGAGTACTACCCATGTCAGCGCTGTCCAAGGTCGTGTGGCCAACCAGTCGCGCTTGACAGGAGCCCAGTGGCAGACGACAAAAAGACAAAAGGTGAGGACGCTGCTGATGGCTGTGGCAGCGACCAGTTCCTTGCTGTCAAGTCCCAGCGCACCGGCTTGGAGATGCTGGCTGATGGCCGACCAAGGTGTGCCGCCGATCCACATGGCGATGATCGCGACGGCAAAGGTGACGACCAACTGGATGAGCAGAAACAGGATGACGTATAAGACGATGTTGGCTATATCGTGTAATAAACTTCTTTTCATGGGTCGAATGACTGATTGAATTTTTTTATGGGTTGTTGCTGAGCGTGTCCGGCTTCAGTCACGGGATGTCGGCACGATGGTGCCATGGTGGTGGAACCGCTCTTCTATGTCTTTTCTGTCTTGACGTAATTGTTGGATGAGCTGCTCGACGTTGTCGAATCTGCACTCGTTGCGGATGCGGCAATAGAACGAGAGGAGCAGCCGTTGGCCGTAGATGTCGCCCTCGAAGTCGAAGATGTTGGTTTCTACCGTCTGATGATGTCCGCCGAAGGTAGGCCGCATGCCAATGTTGGTCATGCCCGGCCGCAGCGTCATACTACCCTCAGTGCGCACTTTCACGCCGTAGACGCCGGCGGCTGGCAAAAGCTGAGTGAGGCTGGAAGGGACGAGGTTGGCCGTGGGGAAGCCCAGGCGGCGTCCCTCCTTCACGCCGTCCACGACTTTGCCCTCTATCGTGTAGGGATAGCCCAGGCACTCGTTGACCATCTCTATCTCGCCTGCTTGAATAAACGAGCGTACCACCGACGAGCTGATTTTCACGCCGTGGAGCAAATAAGGCTCGCTCTGCACCACGTCGATGCCCATCTCGCGGCCATAGCGCACATAGTCGCTGAAGCCCTCGGTGCGGTCGTGACCAAAGCGGTTGTCATAGCCGATGACCAGTTGCTTGACACGAAGCTGCTGACGGACAATCAACTCCATGAACTGCTGGGCACTCAGCGATGCCAGCGCAAGGTCGAAATGCACGACCACGACGTAGTCAACACCGGTGCGCGAGAGCAGTACGAGCTTGTTTTCGAGTGTGGACAGCAGCTGAGGCTGATAGTTCTGTTGCAATACCTGACGGGGATGCTGGTCGAAGGTGATGACCATCGACCGCAGACCACGCCGACGAGCTTCGTCGGTGACCTGTCCGATGAGGAAGCGGTGGCCTCGGTGCACGCCGTCGAAGAAACCGATGGTGGCCACGGACGGTTCCAGGTCCTCCGTACTGTCTTTGTCTAAATAGATGGTTTTCATGCTTTGGCCTCCTTGATTCGTTTGATGGCCCGCCATAGCTCACCGGCAATAAGTACCCCGGATGTGGCGACCGTGATGATGAGCCATTCCTCAGCACTCAACGGTTGCGTGCGGAACATGCGGCCGCCGAAGGTGACGATGAGCCACTGCCCACAGAAGATCAGCAGCAAAACGAGCAGCAGACCGCCGTCGTGGCGCAGGTTGTGGAAGGCACTGTGCGTGGAGCCTAAGCACTTCGCGTTGAAGAGATTCCAGAACTGGAGCATGACAAAGGTGGTGAAGAACAGCGTCAACTCGTGTACGTCGATGATGCTGCCCACGCCATGTCGCTCGCACCAGATGAGGAAGACAAGCATGATGGCGAAGAACATGAAGCCGCAGCCGAGGATGCTGCGTCCCATCGACTTCGAGATGATGAACTCGGAAGGCTTGCGCGGCTTGTCCTTCATCACTTCCCGCGAGGGTGGCAACGAGGCCAGGGCCATGGCGGCAAAGGTGTCCATGATCAGGTTGACCCAGAGGATCTGTGTCACCGTGAGTGGCATCTCCGTGCCGATGATGCTGCCGCCGAGGACGAGCAGCAGGGCGCTGACGTTGACGACGAGCTGGAAGAAGAGAAACCGCTGAATGTTTTTGTAGAGTGAGCGGCCCCACATCACGGCATTGGCGATGGAGTGGAAGCTGTCGTCGAGTAGGGTGATGTCGGAAGCTTGCTTGGCTACCGACGTGCCCGAACCGAGGGAGAGCCCAACGTGGGCGTGGTTGAGGGCCGGCGCGTCATTGGTGCCGTCACCGGTGACGGCAACCACTTCGCCGTGTTTCTGAAGGAGTTGCACGAGGCGCTGCTTGTCGGTAGGACGGGCGCGCGACATCACGCGGATGTCCTCCACGCGGTCGTAGGCTTCCTCATCGCTCAGTGCGGCAAAGTCGCTGCCGGTGATATGCCAACGGAGCTCTTCGGCTTGGGTGGTGTCTTCCTTGGGCCAGATGCCGATCTGCCGGGCTATCTCCACGGCTGTGGCTGAGGTGTCGCCGGTGACAACCTTAATCTTAATGCCGGCGCCACGACAGGTGGATACGGCCGAAGGTACGTCTTTGCGTACGGGATCGCTGATGGCGGCGATACCCTGGAACGTGTAGCCGCCCTCTTCGCTGAAGTCGCCGTCACGCCAGGCAAAGGCCAGCGTGCGCATGGCCTGACGCTGATAGCCCAACAGCACTTCCCGCAGATGGCTCAGCTGAGGCTCGGCGAGGCCGCACAGTGAGGCGATGATCTCAGGCGCTCCTTTTATATATGTACGTTTTTTGTCGCCACGGATGACCGTGGTGGCCATGTATTTCTTTTCTGTGGAGAAGGGAATCTGACTGTCAACGGGCTGCGATGCTCTCTGTTGCTGGTAGTCCTTGCCCTGCTGTTGCAGCCACATGAGCAGCGCTCCTTCGGTGGGGTTGCCGATGGGCGCGTTGTTTTCGTCGAGTTCTGCCGTGGTGTTGGCAGCAACAGCTTCGGCAAATCCGTCTTTTGTCGCACCGCTGGCTTCTTCTGCTTTGACGAGGCGGTCGCCCCCAACGAGCTGGATGTCGTGGACGGTCATGCGGTTTTGGGTCAGCGTGCCCGTCTTGTCGGTACAGATGACGGTGACTGCTCCCATCGTCTCCGAGGCGTGCAGCTTGCGTACGAGGTTGTTGAACTTCAGCATCCGACGCATGTTCAGCGCTAAGGCAAGCGTCACGGCCATCGGCAAACCCTCGGGTACGGCCATGACAATCAGCGTGACGGCCATCATGAAGTAGTTCAGCACCACTTGCAGCATGGCGAGATAGTTGTTGGTGTGCCAAAGACTGTTGGTGAGAATGTCGTGGCCGAGGAAGATGACAAAGGCGGCAATGGAGACGCCGGTGCCTACCTTGGAGATGAGCTTGGCCAGTTTGCCCAGCTGTATATTCAGTGGGGTCTTAGTCTGTGTGGCTTCTGTCGCCTCAGTAGCCACCTTGCCGATCTCGGTGCTGTCGCCGACACGCGTGACAATGGCGGTGCCGTGACCGTTCATCACCATCGTGGAGCGAAGGATCACGTTCTTGGGATAAGCCTCGGAAGAATGTTGAGTGTTGAGTGATGAATGTTGACTTGCAGCGAAAGCTGAGTGTTGAAAGTTGAGTGTTGAATGTTGACTGGCAGCGTCCGCAGCCTGTTGGCCTTGCGCGTCCGTCACCGACTTGGAAGTCAGAGGCTCGCCGGTCAGACTCGACTCATCGATTTGCAGGTTAACAGCTTCCACGAGGACAGCGTCGGCCGGTATCTCGTCGCCCGTCTCCACAAGGATAATGTCGCCCACGACAACATCGCGACGAGGCACCCTCATCACCTTGCCGTCACGTCGCACCTTCACCGGCTGGTCCTCGTTGATGGTGGTGAGCACACGGAACTTGCGCGCCGCATCGCACTCAAAGTAGAAGCCTACCGTCGTGGCAATGAAGATAGCGATGAAAATGCCCAGCGTCTCCACAAAGTCATGCTCCACAAAGGCCAGTACCAGAGACACCAGTGCGGCTATAAGAAGAATCTGGATGATGGGATCACGGTATTTGTCGAGGTAGAGCTTCCAAAGGGAAGTCTTCTTGGGTGGGGTGAGCACGTTGTCGCCATATTGCTGTCGGCTGGTTCTCACCTGCTCGTCACTGAGCCCCGCATGAGGGTCAGTGTGTGGTATCTGTTCGCTTTTCATCAATTTCTGCTACTCTGTGTTTATTGTTTGCAAAGATAGTCAAATTAGCCCTAACAGCCAATATAGTGAAGACTTATTATCTACTTTTCACAAAAAATATTTGGCTATTCGACTGGAAACTTGTATCTTTGCACCACAAATCTTATCGGCCTCTTCGACCCGCATAAGTTGGACTTGTAGCTCAGTTGGTTAGAGCAACAGACTCATAATCTGGAGGTCCCAGGTTCAAGCCCTGGCTGGTCCACACTCAAAGTCAGCGACTTAGAGACTTCTCTGAGCCGCTGATTTTCTTTTCGGGAAAACATTTCATTCTTCTTTCTTGTCTTCACCATCCAATAGCTTTTCCAACTCCTCGGCTGGCGGCAGGACTTTAAGAATGTCCTCCTTTGACTTGTATGTGGCGACGCCCATCGGACGGTCATAGTCTTGAATGAGATACTCGACGAAAGTCTTGTCTGCACTCTTGCAGAGAATAAGTCCTATGCTTGGGTTCTCAAAAGGCTTTTTGACCGTGTCGTCAAGCACTTTCAGATAGGCACTCAGCTGACCAAGATACGATGGCTTGAAATCCCCACGCTTTAGTTCCACGCAAACGAGGGCTGCCAGCTCTCTGTTGAAGAAAAGCAAGTCAGGGAACAGCTCATGTCCGAACTTCTCCAAATGATACTGATTGCCAACAAACGTAAAGTCCTTCCCGAAGGTCATGATGAAGTTCTTCACATTGTGGATGATGGCTTGCTCGACTACTCGCTCATCAATATCCTCTTTGTCACGCTCCCCCAACTCCTCGACGTTCATGAAGTCGAGCAGATACTCGTCCTTGAACATCTGTATCGCTTTCAACGCCTGTGAGGTCGGTACGGTCTTGGCAAAATTGTTGGGCAGTTGTCCTTGATGGTGGTACAGGTCAGCCTTCAATGCATCACGCAGTTTGTACTTGTTCCATTGGCCAACAATAGCTTCATGTATATAGAAAAATCTTTCTTCAAACGTCTTGGTCTTACGTATTATCTCTATATGGTGGGTAAAACTAAGGGACAAGAATTCTTTGATGTTAAAATCTGTAATTTCGCCAGCCGTTGGCTGCCGATTTAATGGCATTAACTCATTTGGGTTGACATTCAACGAGTTGCCTAAATCGGCCGCCGTGGCTGCCGATATTACAGAATTTCCGTTTTGACGCTCTATGTCGTCTTTCCATACTTCATAGAACCGTCTCATGCTCTTCAGAGATGTAGCGGAATACCCCCTCAGACCTGGAAGTTCCTTTTGTAGTTGCTCGCTGATGGTCTCAATAGCATTGGTTCCCCAATATCCATCTCTTGAGTTGTCGGAGATGTAATGCCCGATGCCATAATACAGTGACAGCTCCACACTGTTGGCATACTTGGTGGCACGAAGCTGGCTTTCAAGGATGGCCTGCTTTATGTTGTCGACAGCTTTGCGTAATGCTGGTGTAAGGTTGCCGAAGGGTTTGATGATATTGTTGTCTTTATCCATGAGTTCTAATTCTTTTTTGTAAATAATTCTGCCAATTCTTCTGTCGAGAGTGTTGCCAATTGCTCAACGAGCTTGTCGCGTTCTCAAAGAGCGCATTGTAAATGTGAAACTGAAGGACATTAGTGCCTGGTCAACCGAGCACCTGCCCAAGAATTGGGTTACAGAACGGACCAAGACACTCAGAAAAGTGAGCTAAAATTGGCACAACAAACTGGACACCCTACTTATTAATCCAATTATCTTATCCATGTAATAAGCGGGTGATGCATTTGCGTCAGAACTACTTTACTATTCTATATAGGGCTTTGTGATTGCTGACGCTGTTGGCCGGCTCACTTCTTGGATAAACATCCACGGTCACTGTCGTGTCTTCAGGGGCAGATGTAGAGACATTGACAGTCGGCTTGAATCCAATGATTTCACCATATACAAAGATGGTTTTCTCGCCTGTTTTTACGTTTGTGGCATCGAAGTGAGGAAAATCTTTCGATTCACTTGATTCCTGCCAATGCAGTCGATAAGTCTCACGGTGAACTCCCATGGTGTTTATGCCCACGTATGTCTTGCTGATTATTTGTGTCAGGTTGTAATAATAAGCGGGAGCATCGCCCCAAACGGCTTCTTTCTTATTGGGCGTAGCGTGTATGCGGACGACGTATTTGTTGCCTTCCTCGTAATCAAATCCATTGATTTCATGGAGCGAGAATACATTAACGGTATCGCCCTGGTCATTGGTTGCATAGATGCACGGGTGAAAATAATAGGAGGTGGCAGGAATACCATCAATGCCGCATTCTGGCTGGATGGTCAGTGTGGTGTCGTACGGCTTGCCTATATATTCGTCATTGTCGTTGTCACAGGAAGCAGTCAGGAAGCAGCACGCTATCAACATGGTACTCCAAAGATAATTGTGTCTTTTCATTATTGCATTATTTTATAGTTAGTTGCAAATTTAGGGAAAAATTTCCATATTTCGACTCGAATAAACGTTTTTTTGGGGGGCATTAGATGCTTAGCCCACATTGCAGGTATACCTCATGTAACTGATTGATTCTCAGTATTGGCATTTTTTGAGGGTGGCTTTGGTTGTACCACGGATTTTATTTTCCCCAGCGGGTGAGGATTGATACCGAGCATGCGGTAGATGTTGGACAGCTTTTCTTCCGCTTCAGTGCATTGCCTCACCCGTATGGTCTCCCCGTTTTCAGCTTTCAGTTCTGCCGTGACAAGCACTTGTGTGCTTGCTATGCGTATGATTTCGTCCCATCTGACATTGTCGTACTTCTTCACTTTTAGCCTGTTTTATGCAGATTCGTATTAATCCTGAGACATGTATTCAATGTGGCAGTTGCGTAGCTGTGTGCCCCATAAGCATCTTCCGCCAGACGGCACCGCGCACGCCGGTCACCGTCGAGCGTCCGGAAGCCTGTATCAGGTGCGGACATTGTGTGGATGTCTGTCCTACCAACTCCATCGACCATGAGCTCTTCCCCTTGGAACGCCTTCATAAGCTAGACTATCAGCAGATGCCGACACCGGAACAACTGATGAACCTGATCCATGCGCGCCGCTCCAACCGCACGTTCACCAAGAAAGAGGTGCCGGCCGCTTCCGTTGCCATGATGCGTGAGGCTGCTCTCTATGCGCCTACTGCCGGCAACAACCAAATGGTGGAGTTGAATGTTGTTAGTGATCCGGACAAAATCGTTGACATCATCCGCTTCACCATCGACACCCTTGGCGAGCATCTTGACATCCTTGGCCCCAACTATGCGGGCGCGGTTAGTGGCGCACGCCAGTCTTTGAACATGGCAAGGACATCATTCTTCGCGGTGCACCCTATGTGATGTCATTTGCCTCTGATCATAGTTTCGGAGCAGCCGACTGCAATCTTGCTTATCAAAACGCCTCGCTGATGGCACAGAGCTTGGGTGTGAGCCAGTTCTACATGGGCTTCGTCATGACCGCTACAGCCTTAGCAGATCCGGAGCGAGTGAAGGAACTCTTCGGCGTGAAGCAGAAGGTGCAGGCGCTGATGGCCTTTGGCATGCCGCGTCTTCGCTATAAGCGTTATGCAGAGCGGGGATAACGGTTTCGGTCTACGGGCCTCACAGATACCTGTGAGGCCCCATTGCGGTGGAGAGGATAGTGATGTCTTGTCGTATGATAGTTTTGAAGGTTGCGACAAACAATTCTTCTATACGCACACAAATAAAAAACATCATTTTATTTTTCGGTGAACGATGTTTTTAATGTCTTTACCGAAAAATAAAAACTCACAGACTCACCTGTTTCCTACTGAGCCATAATCTATCAGTTACATATATTGAGCCTTCGCTCTATGTAAAGCCAAACACTAATCAAAAAAAGAGGAGTTAGATTTCTCTAACTCCTCTTTGCGCTCCAGGATGGGCTTGAACCAACGACCCCCTGATTAACAGTCAGGTGCTCTAACCAACTGAGCTACTGAAGCAATGCGCGTGTCATTTCTGATTTGCGGTTGCAAAGGTACGGACATTCCTCGAAACCACCAAATGTTTTTGCAACTTTTTTTTGAGAAAGATGATTTTGTGGGCTCTTTTTCGTAACTTTGCACCCGTGATACATTAATATATACGGAAAACGACATAAAAAAGATATGAGAAAGACGTTTCTGACACTCGCCTGTCTGTTGCTCGCCACTATGAGTTGGGCACAGGCTGACGCCGACCACAATTTCAAGGTGGCGAAGAACCTCGAAGTGTTCAATACCATCTACCGCAACCTCGACATGATGTATGTCGACACGCTCGACGCTGATGAGGTGGTGGGCTACGGTATTAACTCCATGCTCCACTCGCTTGACCCCTATACCGAATACTATCCCGAGGACAAGGGTAAGGACGTGAAGATGATGCTTACAGGCAAGTATGCCGGCATCGGCTCGCTGATTCGCTATAACTTCAAACTTGGTCGCGTGTGCATCGACGAACCCTATGAGGATATGCCGGCAGCGGAAGCCGGACTGAAGAAAGGCGACGTCATCCTCAGCATTGACGGCGAGGACATGGCCAAGCACGACAACAACTATGTCAGCGACCATCTGCGTGGTGATGCCGGGACGACGTTTCTCTTGAAAATCCTGCGCCCCTCCACCGGCAAGGAGATGAAGCTCAAGATCACGCGTCGCGCCATCCAGCTGCCTGCTGTCCCTTATTATGGACTGCAGCAAGACGGCATCGGATATCTCAACCTCAACCAGTTCACCGAAGGTTGCGGCAAGATTGTGCGTAACGCCATCATCGACATGAAGAAGCAGGGCATGAAAGCACTCGTCTTCGATCTGCGCGGCAACGGTGGCGGATCGGAGCCTGAGGCCGTGAATATCGTCAACTGCTTCGTGCCGAAAGGCAAGCTTGTGGTGAGCAACCGCGGTAAGGTGAAGCGCATGAACCAGGATTATCTCACCACCGTGGAGCCCGTAGATACCGTCATGCCCGTAGTGGTGCTCGTCAACGGCAACAGTGCGTCGGCCTCAGAGATCACCAGTGGTGCCCTGCAGGATATGGATCGTGCCGTGGTCATGGGTACTAAGACCTATGGCAAAGGGCTTGTGCAGACCGTGATGGACCTGCCCTACAACGGTAAGATGAAGCTGACGACGAACAAATACTATATCCCTTCGGGCCGCTGCATCCAAAAGATCAACTATAAACACGCCAATGGCGGATCGACCGAAGTCGTTGCCGACTCGCTCAAGCGCACCTTCTACACAGTCCATGGCCGCAAGGTGATGGACGGCGGAGGCATCGTACCTGACGTGGAGGTGAAGGCCGACTCTATGTCAAATCTTGCTTATTATCTTGCTGCCGTGAAAGACTCCGATGAGCTCGTCACCAGCTACGAGGTAGACTATATCGCCAAGCACCCGACTATCGGATCCGCCGCTACGTTCGACCTCAGCGATGCCGACTACAATGAGTTTAAGCAGCGCGTGCTCAACAGTCATTTCAAATACGACGCCATGAGTGAGAAAACCCTTGACAATCTTGAGAAGGTGGCGAAGTTTGAGGGGTACTACGACGACGCCAAACCTGAGTTCGAGGCACTGAAGAAAAAGCTCAAGCACAACCTCGCCAAGGATCTCGACTACAACAAGGAAGGCATCAAGCAGCTACTTGCCAGCGACATCGTCTCGGCATACTACTATCAGCGTGGTGCCATCCTCAATACGTTGCGTTACGACAAGCAGGTGCAGGCTGCCTATGCCTTGCTCAAGGATCCCAAGCGTTATGCCTCTATTCTCACGGTGGGCGAAAAGGAGAAAAAATAGCCAATAGCTTGTCCTTCATGCTTTTTTGCATGAAAACGCCGTATTTTAGCAGTGTGAAAGCAAAAAAGTATGGACGATTGAATGTAATATGGAAAAAAAATAGTAACTTTGCAGTGTTCAGTGGAATGAGGGGCTCCCGAGAGCTCCTCATTTTTTTATAAACGCATGTTTTTTAACTGCATGATATGATAGACAAGAACGTCGTAAAACAATTAGTGAATGAGTGGCTGGAGGACAAAGACTACTTCTTGGTGGATGTCAATGTTACGCCCGATGACAAGATTACAGTTGAAATTGACCATGCCGACGGCGTGTGGATCGAGGACTGCGCAAAGCTGAGCCAGTATATCGAGGATCATCTCAGCCGCGATGACGAGGACTACGAGCTCGAAGTGGGATCGGCAGGACTCGGACAGCCTTTCAAGGTGGAGCAGCAATACCACAACTTTGTGGGCGAGCCCGTGGAAGTGCTCCAAGCTGACGGACAGAAGGTACGCGGCACACTCAAGAGTGTCGACGGACGCAACTTTGTGGTTACTGTCAACGAAAAGGTGAAAGTTGAAGGCAAAAAACGTCCCGTAAAGATGGACGTGGACCACAACTTCAACATGGATGAGGTGAAATACACCAAATACCTCATTAACTTCAAATAAGCTCCAGGCCTGGGTGAGGCTCAGGTCTGGGTGCAGATTTTGCAACGAGAAAACAATAAAGAAAAAAGATATATGGTAGCAAGAAAGAAAGACGACGAGCAAGTGTCGATGATCGACTCCTTCCGGGAGTTTAAAGATACCAAGAACATCGACCGCACCACGCTCGTGAGCGTGCTGGAGGAAAGCTTCCGCAACGTGCTGGCAAAGATCTACGGCAGCGACGAAAACTTTGATGTCATCGTCAATCCAGACAAGGGTGACTTTGAGATTTACCGCAACCGTGTGGTTGTCGCCGACGGCGAGGTAGCTGACGAGAACAAAGAGATCAGTCTCGCCGACGCACGCAAGATTGAGCCTGACTACGAGGTAGGCGAGGAAGTGTCGGAGTCGGTCGACTTCGCCAAGTTCGGCCGCCGTGCCATCCTCACGCTGCGTCAGACACTGGCCAGCAAGGTGCTGGAGTTGGAGCACGATCAGCTTTACAACAAATACAAGGATAAGGTCGGCCAGGTCATGGCCGCTGAGGTCTATCAGGTGTGGAAGCGCGAGGTGCTTCTCGTCGACGACGACAACAACGAGCTCATCCTGCCCAAGAGCGAGCAGATCCCCGGTGATATGTATCGCAAGGGCGAGACCGTGCGTGCCGTCATTGAGCGTGTCGACAACGAGAACAACAACCCTAAGATCATCCTCTCCCGTACCAGTCCCACCTTCCTGCAGCGTCTGTTGGAGCAGGAGGTGCCCGAAATTGCTGACGGTTTGATTGCCATCAAGAAGATCGCGCGTATGCCCGGTGAGCGTGCGAAGGTGGCTGTCGAGAGCTATGACGACCGTATCGATCCGGTAGGAGCCTGCGTCGGTGTGCGTGGCAGCCGTGTCCACGGTATCGTGCACGAACTCAATAACGAGAACATCGATGTCATCAACTGGACGGCCAACACCAAGTTGTTTATACAGCGTGCGTTGAGCCCGGCCACCGTGACGAGCATCACCATCGACGAAGAGAACAAGAAGGCTGACGTCTATCTCCAGCCCGATCAGGTCAGCCTTGCCATCGGCCGTGGCGGTCTGAACATCAAGTTGGCTTCCATGCTGACCGAATACACCATCGATGTGTATCGTGTCGTCAAGGACGGCGAGCAGAGCACAGAAGAGGACGATGTCTATCTCGATCAGTTCAGCGACGAAATCGACCAGTGGATCATCGATGCCATCAAGGGCATTGGACTGGAGACTGCCAAGGCAGTCCTCAATGCTCCCCGCGAGATGCTGGTGGAGAAGGCCGATCTGGAGGAAGAGACCGTCGACCATGTGCTCGAAGTGCTGCGCAAGGAGTTTGAAAACTAATAGACAACTCCGTACCGCGTACACATCACACATATATTAATTTAAACGAAAATAGAACATATCAGAGTATATGAGCATCAGATTAAACCAAGCATTACGAGAATTAAACATAGGAATGCAAACGGCAGTTGAATTCCTGCAAAAGAAGAGCGAGTTGGGCGAGGTGAAAGCGGACCTTAGCTATAAGCTCAATGAGCGCCAGCATGCTGCGCTCGTTGAGGCTTTCAAGCAAGATGCCGCCTTGCGTACCGACGCCGAGAAGCTCTTTGGTAAGAAGAAGGACAAGAAGCGTCCGCAGACCGCTAAGCCATCAGAGACGCACACTGGCAGCAGTGTGTTGGAGGGCACAGGTCATCAGACCTATAAGCCGTTGGGGAAGATTGACCTCAGCACTGTAGGCAAGAAATCGGTGGTCATCAAGTCTGATGCTTCCCAACCCCAGAAAGCAGAGCCGACGACTGCTGCCGTCAGTCATCCTCAGTCTGCTCCTGCTCGGCAAAAAGCCGAGCAGCAACCGGCACGTGTGCAGCCTGCTGACAACGCAGCTGTCAAGCCGCAGTCTCTGAATCCAAAGCCTGAGCAGAACAAAGCTGAGACTGCCAAGCAGGGGTCCAAGGCCGAAAGCCATGTGGAGAATGCTGGCAGCACTCAGCATAAACAGGAGCCGGTGAAGCCCACAGCACAGAAGAGTGAGCAGAGATCCACACACAAGCCTGCCGCCCCGAAGATTACTGCCGTGAAAGTGGCTGAGGTCGGGGAATCCAAGCAGGACGGCAAGGTGTTCCAGCTCTCCAGTGAGAAGAAGATCCTCAGTACGCCGAAGGTCAACGTCCTCGGTAAGATCGACCTCGACTCCATCAATCAGAGTACGCGACCAAAGAAGAAATCCAAGGAGGAGCGCCGTCGTGAGCGCGAGGCTAAGCAGAATGGTGGCAATGGTGGCAACAACAACGACCGCAAGAAGCGCCAGCGCATCAATAAGGATCGCGTCGACATCAATGCCGCTGCCAACCAGCAAGGTAATGGCAATGGTCAGGGCAAGAAAAAGAAAAACCGCAAGCGTGGTGGACAGAAGCCCGCAGAGGTCACTGAGGAGGATGTAGCACGTCAGGTTAAGGAGACACTTGCCCGCCTGACGAGTAAGCAAAGCCAGACCAAGAAAGGCGCTAAGTACCGTAAGGAAAAACGCGAGGCTGTACAGGAAAAGCTCAACCAAGAGGCACGTGCCGAGAAGAAAGAGAGCAAGACGCTGAAGCTCACGGAGTTTGTAACCGTCTCGGAGCTTGCCACGATGATGAACGTCGGTGTCAACCAGGTCATCTCCACGCTGATGAGCATTGGCGTGATGGCTTCCATCAACCAGCGTCTCGATGCTGAGACCATCAACTTGGTGGCTGACGAATTTGGTTTCAAGACCGAGTATGTCAGTGCTGAGGTACAGGAGGCTGTCAGTGAGGAGCAGGACGACGAGAGCGAACTCGTGCCGCGTGCGCCGATCGTGACCGTCATGGGTCATGTCGACCATGGTAAGACATCGTTGCTCGACCATATCCGCAATACCAATGTCATCGCCGGTGAGGCCGGCGGTATCACCCAGCACATCGGTGCCTACAGTGTCACGCTGAAGAACGGCCGTAAGGTGACGTTCCTCGATACGCCGGGTCACGAGGCCTTTACCGCCATGCGTGCCCGTGGTGCGCAGGTGACGGATATTGCCATCATTATCATTGCTGCCGACGACAGCGTGATGCCTACTACCAAGGAGGCTATCGCTCACTGTCAGGCTGCCGGTGTGCCGATGGTGTTTGCCATTAACAAAATTGATAAGCCGGGAGCCAATCCCGACAAGATACGTGAGGACTTGGCTCAGATGAACCTCCTCGTTGAGGAGTGGGGTGGTAAGTATCAGTGCCAGGAAATCAGCGCCAAGAAGGGCGTCGGTGTTGATGACCTGATGGACAAGGTGCTCTTGGAGGCTGATATGCTCGACCTCAAGGCCAACCCCAACCGCAAGGCTACGGGTACGGTGATCGAGAGCTCGCTCGACAAGGGTCGTGGCTATGTGTCCACAGTATTGGTCAGCAATGGTACGCTCCATGTCGGCGACTATGTCATCGCCGGTACCAGCTGGGGCCGTGTCAAGGCTATGTTCAACGAGCGTAACCAGCGCATCGACGACGTGAAGCCAGCTGAGCCTGCTATCATTCTCGGTCTGAATGGTGCGCCTACTGCCGGTGACCAGTTCCATGTGCTCGACACAGAGCAGGAGGTTCGCGACATCGCCAACAAGCGTGAGCAACTCCAGCGCGAGCAGAGCCTGCGTACACAGACCCGTCTGACGCTGAGCGATATCTCACATCGTATCGCACGTGGTGAGTTCCATGAGATGAACATCATCGTCAAGGGTGATACCGACGGTTCTGTAGAGGCCTTGAGCGATTCGTTCATCAAGTTGTCTACCGAGAAGGTACAGGTCAAGGTCATCTACAAGGCCGTTGGTCAGATCTCGGAGAACGATGTTACGCTGGCTGATGCTTCCGATGCCATCATCGTAGGCTTCCAGGTACGTCCTTCGGCTGCTGCCCGCAAGCTCGCCGACAACGACGGTGTGGAGATCAACACCTACTCAGTCATCTACGACGCCATCGACGACGTGAAGGCTGCTATGGTCGGTATGCTCGACAAGGTGAAGAAAGAGATCGTCACCGGCCAAGTGGAAGTCAAGCAAGTCTTCAAGATTTCCAAGGTGGGAACCATCGCCGGTGGTCTTGTCACCGAGGGCAAGGTTCACAACAAAGATAAGGCCCGTGTGGTACGCGATGGTATTGTCGTCCACACAGCTCCTATTGCTGCTCTGAAGCGCTATAAGGATGATGCCAAGGAAGTCGCTGCAGGACTCGAGTGCGGTATCTCGCTCGTCAACTACAACGACATTCAGGCGGGCGACCAGCTTGAGACCTTTACCGAGGTAGAGGTGGAGCAGAAGCTCTAATAATCAGCTTGAGGTGCGCTGCACCTATATATATAATAAGGTGTATCGAACAGGATATAGGGTAGGGGCGCAATGGGTCAGATCTGTTGCACCCCTGCTTTTTCAATATATGCCGACAAGGACTAAGCGTGACAAGCCACCACATTTGTGACCGCTTTAACTTGTCCCAGGCCGTGTGGCACGTTGTTTGTGGCTGTGAGGCTGACGACAATGGTGTCATATTTCCGATCTCTATATATTATCATTTTATGGAAATACAAATCAACGATAAAGAAAAGAATAAGTTCGTCAGGGAAGTGGCGGAGCAGAAGTACGAGTACGGCTTCACCACGGATGTCCATACGGATATCATCCCCAAAGGACTTAACGAGGACGTGGTACGTCTGATCTCGCAGAAGAAGGGTGAGCCCGACTGGCTCCTTGACTTCCGCTTGAAGGCTTACCGCTATTGGCTCACGCTGCCTGTGCCCACATGGGGGCACGTGCATGTGCCGCACATTGACTTCCAGGCTATCTCGTACTATGCCGACCCGCTGGCCAAGAAGCCGAAAAACAAAGAGATAGATCCCGAGCTGGAGAAGACATTCGATAAGCTCGGCATCCCCTTGGAGGAGCGGCTCGCGCTGAGCGGAACGGCTGTCGACGCTGTCATGGACTCAGTATCTGTGAAGACAACCTTCAAGAAGCAACTTGCTGAGAAGGGCATCATCTTCTCCAGTATTGGTGAGGCCGTCAAGCAGCATCCTGACCTCGTGCGTCAGTATCTCGGCAGTGTAGTGCCCTATCGTGACAACTTCACTTCGGCCCTTAACTCTGCCGTGTTCTCTGACGGCAGCTTTGTCTATATCCCTAAGGGCGTGCGCTGCCCGATGGAGCTGAGCAGCTACTTCCGCATCAACGCCCGCAACACCGGACAGTTTGAGCGTACACTGATCATTGCCGACGACGATGCTTATGTGAGCTATCTCGAAGGCTGTACGGCACCGATGCGCGACGAAAACCAGCTCCATGCAGCTGTCGTAGAGATCGTGGTGATGAACAATGCAGAAGTAAAATACTCGACTGTGCAGAACTGGTATCCAGGCGATGAGCACGGTAAGGGTGGCGTCCTCAACCTTGTCACCAAGCGCGGTGATTGCCGTGGCGTCAACTCCAAGCTCAGCTGGACCCAGGTGGAGACGGGTTCCGCCATCACGTGGAAGTATCCTTCCTGCGTCCTCAAGGGCGACAACTCTCAGGCAGAGTTCTACAGTGTGGCCGTGACCAACAACTATCAGGAGGCCGACACGGGTACGAAGATGATCCATATTGGTAAGAACACCAAGAGCACGATTATCTCTAAGGGTATCTCTGCCGGACACAGTCAGAACTCCTATCGTGGCCTTGTGCGCGTGGCGCCGGGCGCAGAGAATGCCCGCAACTACAGTTCCTGTGACTCTCTGCTGCTGGGCTCTGACTGTGGTGCTCACACTTTCCCCTATATGGACATCCACAACGATACGGCTGTCGTGGAGCATGAGGCGACGACCTCCAAGATCTCCGAGGACCAGCTCTTCTACTGCAATCAGCGTGGTATCCCCACTGAGGACGCTGTCGGACTCATCGTCAACGGCTATGCCAAGGAAGTGCTCAACAAGCTGCCTATGGAGTTTGCCGTGGAAGCACAGAAACTGCTGTCGGCTTCTTTGGAGGGAACCGTAGGATAAACAAACTTAGATTAGATTAGAACTATGTTAGAAGTAAAGAACTTACATGCCTCTATTGCAGGCAAAGAGATATTAAAAGGTATCAACCTCACTGTCGCCGACGGCGAGATACATGTCATCATGGGACCTAACGGTTCGGGTAAGTCAACGCTGTCCGCTGTGCTTACCGGCAATCCGCTTTACACTGTCACGGAGGGCGAGGCTATCTTCAATGGTAAGAACCTGCTGGAGATGAAGCCCGAGGATCGTGCCCGTGAGGGACTTTTCCTCAGCTTCCAGTACCCTGTGGAGATCCCCGGTGTGTCGATGGTCAACTTCATGAAGGCTGCCGTCAACGCCAAACGCAAGTATCAGGGCTTGGAGCCGCTGACCGCTGCCGACTTTATGAAGCTCATGCGTGAGAAGCGAGAGATCGTGGAACTTGATGCTAAACTCTCGCGTCGCTCTGTCAACGAAGGCTTCTCCGGTGGTGAGAAGAAACGCAACGAGATCTTCCAGATGGCTATGCTCGACCCCCAGCTGAGTATCCTCGACGAGACAGACTCCGGCCTTGACGTTGATGCCATGCGCATTGTGGCCGACGGCGTGAACAAGCTCTTCACACCGAAGAAGTCCATCATCGTCATCACACACTATGAGCGTCTGCTCGACATGATCAAGCCCAACATCGTACACGTGCTCTACAATGGCCGCATCGTCAAGACTGAGGGCCCCGAGCTCGCCAAGGAAATCGAGAAGCGCGGCTATGACTGGATCAAGGAAGAGGCCGACGCTAAATATGGTAAATAAGGAGGCAGGCGTATGACTCAAGCAGAACAACAATATATCGACCTCTACAGCCAGACTCGGCAAATGATCGCCGAACACAGCGCACCCGTGCTCAACGCGTTGCGCGACAAGGCTTATGAGGACTTCAAGCGGCAGGGCTTCCCTTCGCGCAAAGTCGAGCGCTATAAGTACACCGACATGCAGGAGCTCTTCGCGCCCGATTATGGGCTGAACATCAACCGTATCAGCATCCCTGTCAACCCTTATGATGTCTTCCATTGCGATGTGCCCAACCTCAGCACTTCTCTCTATTTTGTCGTCAATGACCAGTTCTATAAGAAAGCGCTGCCTAAGGCACAGTTGCCGGAGGGTGTCGTCGTAGAGAGTCTTTGCGACGCGGCACACAACCATCCCGACTTGGTGGCGAAATACTATGGTAAGATTGCCAAGACCGAAGAGGACGCAGTGACCGCGCTGAATACGATGTTGGCTCAGGACGGACTTTTTGTCTATGTACCGAAGAACGTCAAAGTGGACCGTGCCATTCAGGTGGTGAACATCCTGCGGTCTGATGTGGACCTGATGGTCAACCGTCGTGTGCTCATCGTTATGGACGAGGGCAGTGAGGCTAAGTTCCTTTTCTGCGACGACTCTGCCGACGATCGTCATTTCCTCGGCACGCAGGTCATCGAGTCTTACGTCGGCGACAATGCCGGTCTCGACCTCTACTGCTTGGAAGAAACCCATGAGAAGAACACACGCGTGTCCAATGTCTATGTCGAGCAGCAGGCCAACAGCCGATTCAACCATAATGTCATCACGTTGCGCAATGGCGTGACACGCAACAAACTCGACCTTGTTTTCAAGGGTGAGGGGGCTGAGTGCTGGTGCAATGGTTGTGTCATTGCTGACCATAGTGAGCATGTCGACAATAACACGCTCATCGACCATCAAGTGGGGCATTGCGACTCGCATGAACTCTATAAGTATGTGCTCGACGGTAAAGCCGTCGGTGCCTTTGCGGGAAAAGTGCTCGTACGGCACGGCAGTCAGAAGACGACATCGCAGGAAACCAACCAGAATCTGGTGATGACAAAGGCGGCGCGGATGTACACACAGCCGATGCTGGAGATCTATGCTGACGATGTGAAGTGTGCCCACGGCTCTACCGTTGGTCAGCTCAACGACGCAGCGCTCTTCTACATGCAGCAGCGCGGTATTGACGAGCATGAGGCGAAGCTGCTCTTGGAGTTCGCTTTTGTTGGTGAAGTGATTGACCAGATTAAGCTCGAACCTTTGCGCGACCGTCTTCATCTGCTGGTGGAGAAGCGCTTCCGTGGTGAGCTCGGCAACTGCGAGAACTGCAGGATTAAAAGCTAAAGGCTAATAAGCTATTCCCTGATCCACCTGAAAAAGGAGGGGCAGGGATGTCTTGTTATCATCAAGAATAAGTCTGATGTCGATCTGTATGATATAAGGTGTCGGTCAGATTAGGACAAGATTTCTATAAGAAAAGGTAAAGATGTACGATATCAATCAAGTGCGGGAAGATTTCCCGATATTGTCGCGCAAGATCTACGACAAGCCGCTGGTCTACTTCGATAATGCGGCTACGACACAGAAACCTCTTTGTGTCCTGGATGCCATGCGCGAGGAATACCTCAATGTCAATGCCAACGTGCACCGTGGTGTGCACTGGATGAGCCAGCAGGCTACCGAATTGCATGAGCAGGCGCGCGAGGCCGTGCGTAAGTTTCTCAACGCCAAGTCCACCACGGAGATCGTTTTCACTCGTGGAACTACCGAAGGACTGAACCTGGTGGCCAGCACTTTCGCCGACGAATGTATGCATGAGGGCGATGAGGCCATCGTCTCCACGATGGAGCATCACTCCAATATCGTGCCCTGGCAGCTGCAAGCTCGCAAGAAGGGCATTGTGCTTAAAGTGATACCGATGAGCGATGACGGCATTCTCGACATGAAAGCCTACAAGAATCTCTTCACCGAGAAGACCCGTATCGTGTCGGTTTGTCATGTGAGCAACGTCCTCGGTACGGTCAATCCTGTCAAGGACATCGTGCGCATCGCCCACGAGCATGGTGTGCCCGTGATGGTCGATGGTGCTCAGAGTGCGCCTCACTTCAAGGTGGACGTACAGGACATCGACTGCGATTTCTTTGTCTTCAGCGGTCATAAAGTCTATGGTCCTACCGGTATCGGCGTACTCTATGGCAAAGAAGCTTGGCTGGAGAAGCTGCCTCCGTATCAGGGTGGCGGTGAGATGATCGAGCATGTGAGCTTCGAGCATACCACTTTCGAGCGTCCGCCTTTGAAGTTCGAAGCCGGCACACCCGACTATATTGCCTCGCACGGACTCGCTGTCGCACTCGGCTATGTCTCTAAACTGGGTATGGACAACATTGCGGCTCATGAGCAGGAACTCACCCGCTATGCCATCCAGCGGCTCCAGAAGATTCCGGAGATGCATATCTATGGTCCTATTGCTCAGGCTGAGACAGCTGCTCCTCAGTCTTCGTTACCATCTTCTCATGCCCACGATGCTGTAGTCAGCTTCAATGTCGGCAATATCCACCACATGGACTTGGGGACACTCCTTGACCGTTTGGGCATAGCCGTCCGTACTGGTCACCACTGTGCGCAGCCGTTGATGGAGCGTCTGGGCGTGTTGGGAACCGTGCGCGCTTCCTTTGCCCTGTATAACACGAAGGAGGAGATTGATGCCCTCGTCGCCGGTATCGACCGTGTGCGCAAGATGTTCTGATCATTCATCATTCAACATTCTCCTTGCTTCCACATTATTATACTGATTGCATAGAGGCCGGCTGCGATGAGGCTGGCCGCGGATGCCTGGCAGGCAGTGTCTATGCCGCCGCTGTCATCCTGCCGCATGACTACGACAATCCGCTGCTCAACGACTCGAAACAGCTCACGGCCAAGAAGCGCTATGAGCTCCGCAAGGTTATTGAGCACGATGCCGTGGCGTGGGCTGTCGGCATTGTCACGCCTGAGGAGATCGATGAGATCAATATTCTTCATGCCAGCTTCCTGGCGATGCATCGTGCGCTCGACCAGTTGCAGGTGAGACCCGAGAAGCTTATCATCGACGGCAACCGTTTCGATCCCTATGTCCCCATTGCCGACGAAGCGCGCCAACCGCGACAAAAGCGTGTCTTTCCGAAGCGCGACGCCCGTCACTCCTTGCCTTATCAGTGTATCGTCAAAGGCGATGGAAAGTATGAAGCCATTGCTGCGGCCAGCATCCTTGCCAAGACTTTCCGTGACGATTATATGGATGAACTCGATGAGCAATATCCTGTCTATGGCTGGAAGAAGAACAAAGGTTATCCCACACGGGAGCACCGGCTGGCCATTCGCGACCATGGGGTCTCACCCTACCACCGCAAGACCTTCAATCTCCTTGGCGACCTACAGCCAACGCTGTTTGAGAATATAGAGTAAACCTAAATCTCAACAATATGAAACATCCTTTACGCTTCCTTTTACTTTTGATAGCTTGTTGCCATCTCGTGCTGATCATGGCCGTTCCTGCCCGTCGCGGCCACTGGATTCAAGTGGTTACATCAGACGGAAAGTCTGTGAATGTGGAACTCTTAGGCGATGAGCGCATACGTTATGCGCGCGCTGATGATGGCATCTGTTATGCCTTGAACAAAACAACGGGACGTTATCAGGAGATTTCAAGAGACAGCATCGTTTCGAGTGCGGCAAAGAGATATGCGTCAGCGTCTCATCGTTTCTCACCGTTTGCCCGTCGCGCAGAGACTGCGTCTTCGACATTCTCAGGGAACAAGCGTGGTCTCGTGATCCTTGCAGAGTTTCCTAATAAGCAGTTCAGTATGTCTGATCCGGTTGCTCTCTATCGCAAGATCACTAATGAGCCCGACTATCACGACAATGGCTTTCAAGGTTCCGTTCGTGACTATTTCAAGGCTCAGAGTGGAGGCAAGTTTATTTTGGACTTTGACGTGGCGGGTCCCGTGATGATGTCCCAGCCTTACGAGTATTATGGAAATGAAGAAGAGAAGGACATCAGCGAGATGGTGATAGAGGCATGCAAAGGCGTGCAGGACAGCATCGACTTCTCTCGTTATGACTGGGACGACGACGGAGAAACCGAGGAAGTTTTTGTCCTCTATGCCGGATATGGACAGAATGACTATGACTCCTCTAACGACAGTTTGATATGGCCTTTGATGAGCACCTTGGAAGAAGATAGGAAAGCTTTGAAGATCAACGGCACAAAGATCAACACTTATGCTTGCTCCAATGAACTGAGATATGATGGGAAGATAGCCGGCATCGGCACTTTCTGCCATGAGTTCTCTCATTGCATGGGCTTCCCCGATGTTTATGACGTTCAGAACAAAGGTAGCTTTGCTATGGACGCTTGGGATCTGATGGATTACGGCAACTATAATGGTGACGGCTACCTTCCGGCCGGATACACTGCCTATGAAAAGACAATGTGTGGATGGCTCACTCCTGTGGAGTTGGGCAAAGAATCAGTAGATGTCACAGACATGAAGCCGTTAGCCGATGGTGGGCAAGCCTATCTGATCCGTCATCCGCAATATGAAAACGAATATTTCCTTTTGGAGAATCGCCAGCCTGTTGGCTTTGACAAACAGCTCCCAGGCAGTGGCGTGCTCATCACACATGTTGACTATGACAAAGACGCATGGGAAGCCAATGCCGTCAATACGCTTGGACTGTATAGTAACTATTACAATGATCACCTTCGTCTCACTTTAGTTCCTGCGGACGGTTTGGCCACACGCTCAACGGTCGCCCACGATGCTTTTCCTTACCGTTCCCGTAACAGTTTCTCGGATAGTTCCTCACCGGCAGCGAAACTCTTTCATGACAATTACGACGGTAGTAAGTTGTTGCATTGCTGTGTTTCCAATATTTCTGTTGACGGCGATGGTGTGGCATCCTTTGTTTATTCTCCTGATCCTTCTCTTACCAACAGCCAAGAAGTGGGGGAGTATCTACTCAAGGAAACCTTTTCCAATTGCAAAAGTACTGGGGGTAATGACGGACGCTTCAATGGCTCTATAGCCAACGGTGACTTTCAGCCAGACTTGAAAGGCTGGTCTCCTATGTGTAATGCTTACGCCGGTGATCATTGCGCACGCTTTGGAAGTAGCGATGGCGGCGGTGATGGTGGCTTCCTCGTATCTACCCCTTTCTTCACGCTTCCCGGCGATACTGTGACGCTGACTTTCAGCGTGGCGGGTTGGAATACGAAAAGTGAAGGTACAGAATTGCAATTGTTCTTGAGTCAGTCCAATGCACAGTTCACTGAAGTAAAGAGAGGCACAATCATGGAGACTATGAAGAAAGGGCTGTGGCAGACCTATACCTATCACGTCGTGGGCACCGGTTCTTGCTCTCTGACATTTACCGCCAGTGGTCGTTTCTTCCTTGATGACGTGTATATCACGAAGCCTGTGACGGCAGGAATCACAGATCTGCCACTTTCCGACAAGGTTCAGCCAAGTATTTACAGCCTCTCAGGCCAGAACATGGGCACTGATCCCGCTGCTTTGCCGAAAGGCATTTACATGATCAACCATCGTAAGGTGATATTGGGGAAATAGGCCTCTCTGTCTGCTTGTGGCTTATGAAGTAGTAGCTTTTATAGTCTTTACATGATGAAGTGAAAGTGTAAAGTCTATAAAAGCTTCATTTTTATACATAAATATCGCTGCGTTGACTAATTCGTGTTAATAGAGTCATATTTTTAACATGATTCTTTCTTCCTTTCATTATCATCTATTAATTTTGCAAATGAAATTGAGAGATCGTAGTATGTCAAGAGAAGGCTATTGCAATAATCGTTTTGTATACGAACAAACTTTTAGGATGACTTTTTGTTGCCTGTGAGCTTTTGCATCGTACTAAAGAGAATATCGTAAACATATCGTATATTTAATTAAAAGAGAGAATTTATGGAAAAAAGACTAATGATGTTTTTAGCCTGCTTCTTCCTCTTCTTGGGAGGGGCATTAGCTCAAACAACGATTAGTGGTACCGTAGTCTCTGCCGAGGACGGTGAGCCTATAGTGGGTGCGGCCGTCACGATTGCTGGCACAAAGACAGGTACCGTAACTGATGTGGATGGTAAGTTCACGCTCAATGTAGAGCCGGGCTCTAATCTGCGAGTTTCTTATCTTGGTATGAAAGACAAGACGGTGAAGGCTGCAAACAATCTCAAGATTCAGCTATCTTCCAACGACAAGACGCTTGATGAAGTCGTGGTGACAGCTATGGGTATTAGCCGGGATAAGAAAAGTTTAGGATATGCTTCTCAGGATCTCAAAGCTGAGAAACTGACCGAAGGAGCAAGTACGAGTCTCTCTGATGCTTTACAGGGCAAGGTATCCGGTGTGGATATTTCTCCTTCTTCAGGTATGCCGGGGGCTTCCTCGCGTATAACCATTCGTGGCGTACGTTCTTTTACTGGTGACAACACTCCTTTGTATGTTGTTGATGGTATGCCCATTTCCTCTGTTTCCGATATTAGTACTTTTGATTCCGGTGGTGGCTCTATCACTGGTACCGATATGGCTAACCGTGGTGTAGATATTGATCCTAACGACATTGAGAGCATTAACATTCTGAAAGGTCAGGCTGCTTCTGCTCTTTATGGTATGCGTGCTAATAATGGTGTGATTATCATTATGACAAAGAGTGGAAAGGGTGCTCGCAAGGGTAAGCCACAAATCACCTATAACACCAACATGGCTTGGAGCGTTGTGTCTACATTGCCTGATTTCCAAAAAGAGTACGCACAAGGTCGAAGTGGAAAATACAATCCAAGTGCAAGTACATCATGGGGACCGAAAATCAGTGATCTTCCCAATGATCCAAACTATGGTGGAAATACCGACAATAATTATACTGCTGCTTATGGCAAGCATGAAGGTATGTACTATCAGCCACAGCGAGCTAAGGCCGGTCTGGATCCTTGGACGACACCGCAGTCCTACGATAATGCCAAAGACTTCTTCCAGACAGGTCATACTTGGAGTAACAATGTGAATATTGCACAGTCTTTTGACAAAGGAAATTATAGTTTCTCTTTGAGAAACACCAATTCAGAAGCTATTATTCCTGAAACAGGTATGGATCGTTACAATGCTAAATTCTCCGCTGAGGCACAACTGGCAAAGAACTGGTCTACCGGATTCAATGGCAATTTCGTGTTTTCTAAGATTCGTAAGCAGCCATCGGCCAATGATGGATTCCTTGCTGCGGTGTATGGCGCACCGGCCAGCTATGATCTAAAGGGTATTCCTGATCATATAGCAGGCGATGAATATACACAGACCCTCTTCCGCAACCTTACCTTTGATAACCCGTATTGGGCTGTAGACAATAATAAGTTCACGGAGCGTTCACAGCGCTATTTCGGTGATGCCTATATCAAGTACACGTCAGATTTTGGTACTGACAATATGAAACTTGATGTGAAATATCAATTGGGTGCAGACGCATATACCACCGACTATTCTGACATCTGGGGCTATGGCCATAAAGGTGGCAAGGGCTCTGCAGATCTCTACTCTTGGAAGTCAAGGGAGATCAACTCCTTGTTGACAGCTAACTATGACTGGAAACTTTCTGAAGATTGGGATTTAAACGCTTTGGTTGGTAACGAGATCGTTGACAAGCATAAGTATTTCAGGGATGAAACGGGTACTGAATTTAACTTCTCAGGTTGGAACAGCATCAATAACGCTATTACTTATTCTGCCTCTGATCGTACAAAGAACTCGCGTACGGTAGGCTTCTTCGGCAATCTTTCCATGAGCTATAAAGACATGCTCTTCCTGACTGTAACAGGCCGAAACGACATTGTCTCTTCGATGCCTCATGGTAATCGATCCTTCTTCTATCCCTCTGTGTCCGGAGGTTTCATCTTTACGGAACTGCCCGCACTGAAGAATAAAGTGTTGACCTATGGTAAGATCCGTGCCAGTTACGCCCAGGTAGGTCAGGCAGGTGAGTACATTCAGTCCTATTACTATACTCCGGTTTATGGAGGCGGCTTCTCGAATGGATCACCTATTGTGTATCCTATTGGATCTGTACAGGCTTTCATTCCTTATTATAGAATTTATGATCCTAATCTGAAACCACAGAACACCAAATCCTATGAGTTTGGTTTTGACTTGGCCTTCTGGAATGGTCTCGTCACTTTGAATGCTACATATAGCCGTCAGAACGTCAAAGATCAGATCTTCCCTGTACCTTTGGACGGTGCTACCGGCTACCAAGAGGTTATGACCAATGGTGGTAAGATCCATACCAACTCTTATGAAGTAACGCTGGGCATCAAGCCGTTTGACACGCGTGACTTCAATTGGAGCATGGAATTCAACTTCTCCAAGATTGATAACTATGTTGATGAACTGGCAGAGGGTGTTAACAGCATCTATTTGGGTGGCTTCACCACGCCTCAGGTGCGTGCCAGCATAGGCGATAAGTTCCCTGTCATCTATGGCTCAACTTATCTGCGCAATGAGAACGGCGATATAGTCGTTGATGCTGACGGTATGCCGCAGGCTGGTGAACCCGGAGTCATCGGTAAGGTTTCTCCTGATTTCCGTTTAGGATTCAATACTACTTTTGAGTACAAGAAGCTTCGTCTGAGTGCCACCTTCGACTGGAAGCAGGGTGGTGAGATGTACTGTGGAACGACCGATGTGCTTGACTACTATGGTGTCACACAGCGTTCGGCTGATTATCGCAATGCTGAATACTTCTATTTCGAGAAACCGGCCGTCAAGCAGAATGCAGATGGCAGCTATTCTCCCAACGACATCAAGATTAAGGGTAGTGATGCTTTCAACTATTTCAACACGCTGACCAACATCGATGAGGCTGCAATCCACAAGACATCCTTCCTCAAGCTGCGTGAGATCTCTCTCAGCTATCTAGTCTTCTCCAAGCCTTGGTTGGGTGTGAATGTCAGCATCTTTGCCCGTGACATCATCCTGTATTCTGCATTGAAGGGATTCGACCCGGAAGCCAGTCAGGGTAATGACAACATGTCGGGCTCATTCGAGCGCTACTCTCTGCCTGGTACGACAAGCTTTGGTTTTGGTTTGACATTTAAGTTCTAAATAAAGATACATTATGAGAATACTCAATAAACATACTAAGTTCCTCACGCTGTTATTGGCAGTCGCTGCAATGACCGGCTGCTCTGAGGACAAGATGGACAGCATCAATACTGATAAGGACCATCCGCACAGCGTTCCTGCAAAGTTTACTTTCGCTGATGTCATCACATCGACAGCACAGTACAATGTAGGCGGTGATATTAATACATATGCTTCTGTCTACAATGAGCAGACGGCAGGTATTGACAATCAACTCTACAATGCTGACATCCGCCAAGGGGAGCCGAGCTCTTCCACTATGTCCGACAATGTCTGGAAGAACATTTATGGTACGATCACCAATGCTAAGCTTGTCTATCGTGAAGCACTCACCGCAAAAGGTGATAAGATAGATCATCAGATTCGCGGCTGTGCGGCAGCCATGCTGGCTTATAACTTGGCACTTACCACAGACATCTTCGGTGACACGCCGTGGTCACAAGCTGCTGATGACGAGTTGAAGTCAGGTATGCCAGCGTACATGAATCCGGTAATCGATAAGCAGCAGGATATCTACAAAGATGTTTTTGCCCTTTTGGATACTGCAACGGTGAATCTGCAGAAAGTCAGCGAAGAGGATAACAGCCTTGGATCATACGACCTGATGTATAACGGTAACCCGGCAAAGTGGTTGAGGTTTGTCAACGGCTTGAAGGCGCGCTACACGATGCGTCTGCTGAGTACCTATTCCGATGCCGAGAAGAGCACCAAGTTGCAGCAGGTGATCAACTTTGCAGATGCTTCATTTACTTCCGCTTCTGATGAGGCCGCTTTCAATGCTTATAACGGAACAAGTAACTGGAACCCAGTGTTTGACTTCTGGGAGAGCCGTCAGGGTATTGCCACCAGTGAGAGCCTGTATAAGAAACTGACAGCAAGAAAGGATCCACGTCTCTATCGTTGTTTCTTCAACTACGACTTTAGTGATTATGATGCTTATCAGGTAAAGCCGGGCGACAAAGGCTTTGCTCCAGCTCCTAATGGTCAGGCCAATCTTGGCATCGGATCCTACACCTTTGATGCTTTTGACCTTGCCACACAGGCCGACGTTGATTTGTTGAGCTATCGTGAGGTCTTGTTCCTGAAGGCTGAGGCTTATGCTCGTCTGGGTCAGAAGTCAGAGGCAGAGAAGACATTGAAAGAGGCTGTTGCTGCAAGTTTCGACAATGCAGAGAAAGACATTCAATATGCCAAAGGTTGCACGCAGGAAGGCGTCACCGGCTTCAAGGACAATGAGGCAATCAACGTGGCTGATACTGTGAACAACTATTTCAACAACGAAGTAAGACCTCTCTTTGAGGCTAATCCGGTCAAGGAGGTGATGATACAGAAGTATCTCTCGTTCTGGAACAGCAACGGTGAGGCTACTGAGACATTCTGTGATATTCGTCGTCTGCTGGCTTTAGGCGAGTTTGATTACTATGGACTGGAAAACCCCGCTAACGGCTATTCCAATGGTAAGACAATTAAGTTCCCATTGCGATTCCCCTATGGTGCCTCCGGTGTTACAGCTAATCCAAACATAGAAAAGGCTTATGGCAATGGATCGTATATCTACACCAACCCCGTATGGTGGGCTGGCGGCAACAACTAAGCAATAACATAAGAATTTATCAGCCCGTGAGGGGGCCGATTTTAATTCTCTCTATTTTTTCCGGGAACTGGCTCGTGCGAGTCGGTTCCCGTTTTCTTTTTTTGCTATGTGCGGGAATAGTTGTAACTTTGTAGTTCGAAAATAGATGTAACTTTGTAGTTCAAAAAGATAGGTAAGAGACAAGAATATGATACGCAAGACTTTATTCCTTTTTCTTTTGTTCCTTGGCTTGGGCCTGAACGTAGCTGCTGAGAGCAATGCACGCGTCAACCATCAGACCGTGAGGGTGGTTAAAGAACTCACGCCCCACTGGGTCGGCACCTGGGCAACTGCCATGCAGACGCCCGTGAAGGCCTTCATGCCCTTTAACAATCAGATGAGTAACCGCTCGGTGCGACAAATCGTGAAAGTGTCGGTTGATGGAGATGTCGTCCGCTTGCAGCTGTCCAATATCTTCTCCTCTACACCCGTCGTACTACGCTCGGTATATATCGCTCCGGCTCTCGGCGGTCATCGTGTCGACTCAGCCAAGGCCGTGTATCTCTCTTTCAATGGTCAACGCGGCGTGACGATACCGGCAGGAAAGAGTCTGTTCTCCGATGCCGCACGCTTTGTGTTGAAACCCTTGCAGCTCGTTGCCATCACGGTCAACTATCAGACAGCGCCTGAGGTGCCGACCGTGCACATGGGCTCGCGTACCACCTCTTATATATTAAAAGGAGAGAGCAAGCCGTCGACAGACTTCTCTCGTGCCTTCCGCTACGAGAAATGGTTCAACATTGCAGCCCTCGATGTGTACACACGTGACGTGCGTACCATCGCCATTCTCGGCAACAGCATCACTGACGGAAAGGGTTCCACGACGGATCATCAAAACCGGTGGCCCGACGAGATGAGTTACCAACTCAACGAGGTAGCCGGAGCAAAAGCGGAGAAAGAAGGGAAGAAACGTATGCAGTTCGGTGTGTTGAACCTCGGCATCGGCAACAACCGTGTGCTCACCGTGGGCTTCGGGCAGCCCGCCCGTCAGCGTTTCGACCGTGATATTCTTGAACAGCGTGGCGTTACGGATGTCATTCTCTTTGAAGGCATCAACGACTTAGGCAATAGCAAAGACGGCATTGTCACGGCTCATGAGCTCGTGGAGGCTTATAAACAGATGATAGAGAAATGCCATAAGGCCGGGTTGACGGTATGGTTGGGAACGATCACGCCGATGAAAGGCGCTCATTATTATTCTGTCAGCCATGAGCTTGGCCGCAAGTTGGTCAATGACTGGATACGCCTGCAACACGAGGCTGACGGTGTGCTCGACTTCGACAAACTTATGCGTGACCCTGCCGACGAGCACGCTCTGCGTCCGGGATGGTATCTTCCCGATCATCTTCATCCCAATGCCGAAGGATATAAGATGATGGGAAAGTACGCAGCCGAGAGAATGCTAACGCTTGAATAAAGTCCACCCTAACCCTCCCGAGGGAGGGAAATGCAAGGCCAGAAAGGATAGTTAGAAAGTATCAATAGCTATTTGGAAGGACTGTGCTCTGCTACGGCAAGCAACTCCTTGGCCACGAGACACAGCTCATCGTACCATTCCTTACCGAAGCGGCGGATGAGTGGGTCCTTGAGAAACTCGTAGACGCAGATGTTCTCTTCTTGTCCTTTGCGCACGGCAGCCTTGCAGACATCCCAACGATGATAGTTGATGCCTACGAACCCATTGCTGAATGTCTTTTCGCGGATGGGGTAGAGTTCGCATGAGACAGGCTTGCGCCACTTCGTCTTCCCCTCACGATATGCACAGTCGAAGGCACAGAGACAGCAATGTGGCACGGCGGGCTTGCCGTCGACTAAGTCGAGATCACTGTAGCAGGTAAACACACAGTCCTTGCCGCCTACGATGCTTGTCACCAAGTCGCCGTCGTTGTCGGTGTAAGCGACGCCTTGTTTGTCAATAACGCTCTGTGCCGATGCGCTGAGATCACTCCATACCACATCGAGAGCGTCCTCCATCTCCCCGACCTCATCGAGGGTTACCGGTGCGCCCGCATCGCCCTCCACACAGCACTGTCCTTTGCAGGCATGGAGGTCACAACAAAACTTCTCTGTGAATATATCAGGGGAAACGAGCACGTTTCCCACTTCTACGATATGCAGTTCCATAATTAATTAGACCCTCTCTTGCTTATTCTTTCTACCAATCAATTGCCTGTTGTCCGTGAGCTGTGAGATATTCGTTGCAGCGTGAGAACTGGTGCAGTCCGAACCAGCCGCCGCGGTTGGCGGAGAGCGGAGAGGGATGTGCCGACTCCAATACGAGATTCTGCTGCTCATTGATGAGACAGCGCTTGCTGCGCGCGTAGCCTCCCCAAAGCATGTACACGATGCCCTCACGATGATCGCTGAGCGCTTTGATGGCCGCGTCGGTGAAGAACGACCAGCCCAGAGGCTGATGGCTGTTGGCCAGATGTGCCCTGACGGTGAGTGTGGCGTTGAGCAGCAACACGCCCTGGCGAGCCCAACGGGTGAGATCACCGTTTGCCGGCATCGGCTTGCCGAGGTCGGCCTGTATCTCCTTGAAGATGTTGACAAGCGAGGGCGGCATGGCGATACCCTCCGGCACTGAGAAACTCAGTCCCATCGCCTGTCCCTGCTCATGATAAGGATCCTGTCCGATGATCACCACCTTCACCTTGTCGAAGGGACAGAGATTGAAAGCGTTGAAGATCAGATGGCCCGGCGGAAAACACGGTTGCGTCTTGTATTCCTCTTTCACCTGCTGGGTGAGACTGACAAAGTAGGCCTTGTCAAACTCCGCGCCCAAGTATTGTTTCCAGGAAGGTTCTATCTGTACGTTCATAATGGAAAAGCCCCACCTCCGGTTAAGAGCCGGAGGTGGGGCCATTAAATATGTTGATTATTTGTTGTCGCTGATAAGATTCTCACCGGTCATGTCAGCAGGCTGCTCCAGCCCCATGATGTGCAGGATGGAAGGAGCCACGTCGGCCAGGCGTCCGTCCTTAACTGTGGCGCTGTTGTTGTTCGTCACATAGATAAACGGAACGGGGTTGAGAGAGTGAGTGGTGTTAGGCGTACCGTCGGGGTTGATGGCGTTGTCGGCATTGCCGTGGTCAGCGATGATGATAGCCTCGTAGTCGTTGGCCTTGGCAGCCTCGATGACGTCGTGCACGCAGTGGTCAACAGCCCACACAGCCTTGGCGATAGCATTGTAGACGCCCGTGTGTCCGACCATATCTCCATTGGCGAAGTTGACCACGATGAAGTCGTACTGCTGTGTGTTGATAGCGCCGACGAGTTTGTCCTTCACCTCGTATGCACTCATCTCCGGCTGCAGGTCGTAGGTAGCTACCTTAGGAGAGTGCACGAGGATACGGTCCTCACCCTCATAAGGAGCCTCGCGGCCGCCGTTGAAGAAGAACGTCACGTGAGCGTACTTCTCAGTCTCTGCTGTGTGGAGCTGGCGCAGACCCTTCTTAGAGAGATACTCGCCGAGGGTGTCCTGAACGTTCTCTTTGGGGAAGAGAATGTGTACACCCTTGAAGTTAGCATCGTACGGAGTCATGCAGTAGTACTGCAGATCCTTGATCGTATGCATGCCCTCTGCCGGCATATCTTCCTGAGTGAGTACCTGAGTGAGCTCGCGTGCACGGTCGTTACGGAAGTTGATGAAGATGATCACGTCGCCTTCCTGGATCGTACCGTCAACGGCGGAGTTGTTGATCGGCTTGATGAACTCGTCGGTCACGCCCTCGTCGTAGCTCTCCTGCATGGCCATGACCAAGTCGGTAGCCTGCTTTCCCTTGCCCTCGACGAGCAGGTCGTAAGCCTCTTTGACGCGGTTCCAGCGCTTGTCGCGGTCCATAGCGTAGAAGCGGCCGACGATGCTGGCGATGTGAGCGCCGTTGTTGTTGCAAACCTTCTCGATGTCTTCGATGAATCCCTTGCCGCTCTTCGGGTCAGTATCACGACCGTCCATGAAGCAGTGGACATAGACATCCTTGAGGTTATATTCTTTTCCGATCTCGATGAGCTTGAAGAGGTGGTTGAGGCTGGAGTGCACGCCGCCGGTAGAAGTCAGACCCATCAGGTGGAGCTTCTTGCCGGTCTTCTGAGCGTAGCTATAGGCGTTGACGATCTCCTTATTCTTCAGGATGTCACCGCTCTCGCAGGCCTTGTTGATCTTCACCAGGTCCTGATAGACGATACGTCCTGCACCGATGTTCAGGTGTCCTACCTCTGAGTTGCCCATCTGTCCTTTCGGCAGACCGACATCCTCGCCGCATGCCATGAGCTGAGAGTGAGCGCATGTAGCGTTGAGATAATCGAGATAAGGTGTCGGTGTGTTGTAGATCACGTCACCTTTGCCATGCTGTCCGATTCCCCATCCATCGAGAATCATCAATAAAGTTTTCTTTGCCATAGTGTTAAAAATATGTTATGTTGTTGATATTCTGTATCACTGCAAAGTTACTACCTTTTCAGCGAATAACAAAATCTAAAGGCAGAATATCAGTTTCTATTTCGTGGATTATCACACAAGTCATCGTGAATTGCCCACGAATGATTCATAAATTTATGAATCATTCGTGGGCAATTCGTGTTCAACTTAAAGCTATTCAATATATTATGAGTTGCTTCCTTTATATGGCTTCTCAGTTGCTGCTCTTCCTATATTCCGACGGCGACATGCCGACATGCTCCTTGAAGTATTTGCCAAGGAAGCTTTGGTTGGCGAAGTGTAGGTCGTCGGTGATCTGCTTGATGCTCTTCGAGGTGTTTTTCAGCAGGTTGCGGAGCTCGAGGGTCACGTAGGTGTCAATCCACTCGTTGGGCGTCTGGTGGCTGACCTGCTTGATGATCTCGGAGAGATACTTCGGCGTGATGCTCAGCTGTAAGGCATACCAGCCCACGCGGCGCTCCTGACGGAAGTGCAACTCCACGAGTTGGATGAACTTCACGAAGATGTCCTCCGCGCGTGCCCGGCGGGTCTGCATGAGCTGCTGCGACTGCCATATGGTGTTGCCCGCATCGTAGATGAGAGCCTTGAGCAAGCTCTGCACAGTCTCGCGGCGAAAGTGGTGGTAGGTGTCTCCAACCTTCGTCTTGATAAACGAGAAGAAGTCGACGATGTCCTGCTGCTTCTGTGGATCGAGATGATAAACGGGATGCATGCGCGAGAAGATATACATCGTCGAGAGGTCGTGCACGCCGGCGAGGACCTCGTGGAAGTATTGGCTGGAGATGATGATGACCACCTCTTTGTGGTCCGGACTGAGCTTGTAGTAGTCAAGTATGGCTCCGTTGCTGATGATGATGATGTCGCCGGCCCTCACCTTGTGGTGGATGGTGTCGACACTGTATTCTCCCTCACCTTGCGTGCAAAGCGCCAGCAGGATGAAATCCATGCGGCGGGGCTCCAGGGTGATGGGCATGTTGCTCATATTCTCCATGAGTATGAGGTCGTCGTCGATGTAGCTGCCTCCTTGGATGTGCTTGACGTCGTTGATGGAAATGCTGTTGAGACTCGTGTTCATATCTTATTGAAAAGTGTTGTCGATAAATAGCGGTGCGACATCCACGGCTTCAGTCTCCGTGATCTGGTCGCGACGGAAATAGCGGTCGCCCGTCACCGTGATGCAGCGCTGGTATCCGATGGTGAAGACGGGGCTGGCCTGCTCGTCCATTTGTCCGTTGCAGGTATATCGCAGTCCGGCGGCCTCGATTTGCTCTCCCCATTGTGCCTCGCGGAGGTTGAGTCGGACGAAGCCACGGAAGCCGGGGCCATAGTCGTAGGTCACCTCATTGCCGTTGACGTCAAAATAGTTATATCCTCGGCTTCTGACGATTTTCTCCGCTGGCAGGTAGGCCTCGTAGGTCTTGCAGGGCGATGCTTGGTGTTGCGTAGTAGCTGTAGCGGTGGTTTCCGCGTCTTGTGTCTCCACGGCATGTCGCCACAGCGCCGCGTCGAAGTCGCTTGCCGTCCACGGCGTGTCGACTTGTCGTCCGTCAACCCACTCGTGTCCGTCGGATGTGAGTCCCGAAGCCGCATTGCGACAAATCCACGAATTGTCGCTGAAGTGAGCGAAGCGCTGTCCTTTGTAGTCAATGCCGTAGAAGACTGCCGACACCTGCTGTCGCGTGGCGTGGGGGAAGCCCGGGCTGTAGAGCACAGCCACCACGTTGCTGTCCGGATGCAGATAGGGTGTCACGTCGAGCGTCACCGCAATGGCCGTCGTGTCGCCTTGCGGTCGTGACGGGTAGAAGAATGCGGTGCCCACTTTGGCTTCATTGACATACACCTTGACGAGTCCGGTGGTCGCGATGGTGAGGTGAGCCTCACGATGGCGTGCGCCGGAGAGCAGGGTGGTGCGAAACCACACGTGAACCAGGCTGTCGGTATCGGGAGCAGCCACCCAGTGGGTGTTGAACTGCTGGGCATTTGCCCACAGCGTCGCTGCCCACAAAGCGATTGTCAACAGCCAGCCTCTCATTCTATAATTGTGTTTTTGTTCTTTTTCACTTTGATGATCTTTTTCATACCGTTGTAGACGAGCGTCACTTTACCGGTGCGCACGCCGGAAAGTTCGCATCGCGTGACACGGCCATTCTTCCATGCCATCGATACCGTGTAGCCGCCGCGGGCCTTCAGACCGCTGACGGAGCCGTCGGCCCACTGCTGTGGGAGTGCCGGCAAAAGCTCTATCGTGCCGTCGTGGCTCTGCATGAGCATCTCGCAGACACCGGCTACGCCTCCGAAGTTGCCGTCGATCTGGAAGGGAGGGTGTGCGTCGAAGAGATTGGGAAACGTGCCGCCGTGCTGCGACCGCGTGTGCTCGGGATCGACATATGCGAGAAGTTTCTGATAGATGTGATAAGCCATCGGTCCGTTGTGGAGACGTGCCCAGAGGTTGATGCGCCAGCCTGTACTCCACCCCGTGGTCTGCTCACCTTTTTGTCGCAGTGTCGCCGCGGCGGCCTCGGCGAGCCGGGGCGTGCCGCTGACAGTGATCTGGTGTCCGGGGTAGAGACCGATGAGATGGCTCTGATGACGGTGATGGAAGTCCTCATCGTCCCAGTCGTAGTACCACTCGTTGAGGTCACCGCTGTGTCCGACGACGTAGGGATGGAGCCGGTCGAGAGCATTTTGCAGCGAGTCGCGCAGGCTCTTGTCGGTGCCAAGCGTGCGTGCTGTCTGCAAGGTGTTGGTGAACAGCTCGCGGATGATGGCCAAGTCGGCTGTACCACCGTACATGGTTGCTCCCTTATATCCTTTGGCGTTGATGTAGAAAGCCTCGGGAGACGTACTTGGCGCGGTGATGAGTTCGTTGGGATTTATTGGGTTGGGGATGAGCCAGTGAAGCATGAAACGGCTTGCGCCGCGCATGAGTGGGTAGGCCGTACGGCGGAGATAGTGCTCGTCCTGCGTGTAGAGATAGTGGTCGTAGACGTTCTGCATGAGCCAGGCGCCGCCCATATTCCAGTTGCTCCACGTGGGACTCTCCTGCTTCTCTCCTACGGGATTCGTCATCGCCCAAATATCGCTGTTGTGTCCGCAGCTCCATCCCTCGCGTATGCCGTAGTAGTTCCATGCGTTGCGATGGCCGGTCTTGGCGAGATTCTCGCAGAAGGTGGACAGCGGTTCAAACATCTCCGGCATGGCGGCGACGTCGCAGGGCCAGTAGTTCTCCTCCAGATTGATGTTGGTCGTGTAGTTGCCTCGCCAGGGCGCCCACAGCTTATCGTTCCACAAGCCTTGCAGTTCGGCGGGCGCTCCGGGCGTACGTGAGCAGGAGATGAGCATGTAGCGGCCGTACTGGAAGTAGAGCGTCTCCAGATATTTGTCCAGCGCGCTGTTTTGTCCGTAGGCTCGTATCATGCTGTCGGTGGGCTCGGCGATATTGGGTTGCGTGCCGTTGAGACTGAGTTTCAACCGTTGGTAGATGGTCTGATAGTCAGCGATATGGCGAGTGCGCAGGCTGTCGTAGGTATAGTTGACCAGATGCCAGGCATCGTCCATGGCGTTGGCGAGATAGGGCGCGCCCTGCTTGACGGGATGGCGGTCGTAGCCGTTGAAGCTCGTCTCGTTGACGAGATAGAGCGTCAGCTCGCTGGCCTGCCGGACAAAGAGCGTGCTGTCGTCGTGCTCAACGGTGCCGTCGGGCGAGGCGGCGCGCAGTACGGTGCAGAAATGGATGCTCTCTTTGGGGTCGCCGACGGCATGGCCCGTCATCGTCAGTTGCTTGTTGGCTGCCTTGACACCGTGGGGCACGAGTGAGCCGAGGGACAACCTGACGTTGATGGTCTTTGGCGCGGAACTCTTGATGCGCACGGCGATGACCTTGTCGGGATGCGAGGCGAAATATTCGCGTCGGTAGGTGATACCTCTGCGTGTGTAGCGGTCGCGGCACAGCGCGCTGTCGAGGTCGAGCTCGCGGCGGTAGCCCGTCGTTTCACCCTCGTTGAGATCATAGATGCGCAGGGTGCCCAACGGTTCGTAGAACTGAGAGTTATGTCCCTGAACATGATGCTGTAGTGAGTCGGCGAGGGGATAGTCCTCGTTGAAGAGTGCATGCCGGATGGCCGGAATCCACTGGTGAGCTGTGCTGTCAACACTGAGGTCAACGGGCTTGCCGGTCCAGAAGGTGATGTCGTTGAGGTGGATGATGTCGCAGTCGGGGGCGCCATAGACGAGTGCTCCCAACTTGCCGTTGCCGATGGGCAGCGACTGCTCGAAGAGGCGGGCCGGTCGGTCGTACCACAGACGCATGGGCTGTTGTTGCGCGCGGGTGACGAGCGTCAGGGTAGCCAGGACGAGAGTAGTGATGAGTCGGTGCATGGATGATGAGGTTTGAGGAAGACGACGAAACCGGCGAACGGGCTGTCGGCTGTCGGAAAAAGGAGGGGGCGGTCTGTAACGGCCGCCCCCCACTTATAGATAGATGTGTGATTTGTCTTTGCGAAAAGACGCTGGTGAGCGCGTGCCGCGACTACGCGTCAATGTTGGCGTAGGTGGCATTTTGCTCGATGAACTCGCGTCGGGGCTCCACATCGTCGCCCATGAGCATGGAGAAGATCTCGTCGGCTTCGGCAGCGTTCTCGATGGTCACCTGCTTGAGCAAGCGTGTCTTAGGATCCATGGTCGTTTCCCAGAGCTGGTCGGGGTTCATCTCACCCAAACCTTTGTATCGCTGCGTGTGGATGCTCTTGCCGTCCTCAACGCCATTGCCGTATTTGTCGAGGAAGGCCTGGCGCTGCTGGTCGTTGTAGCAGTATTCGCTGACCTTACCCTTGTAGGTGCACTTATAGAGTGGTGGCGTGGCAATATAGAGGTGTCCGTCTTCGATGACTTTCGGCATGAAGCGGTAAAAGAGTGTCATGATCAGGGTGTCGATGTGTGAGCCATCGACATCGGCATCGGTCATGATGATGATCTTGTCGTAGCGGAGCTTGTCGATGTTGGCCTCGCGGTCGTCCTCGCCGTCGACACCGAAACGCACGCCGATGCTCTGGATGATGTTCATCACGGACTCTGCCTCGAAGACGCGGTGCCACTGTACTTTCTCGACGTTGAGGATTTTTCCGCGCAACGGCAGGATGGCCTGGGTGTAGCGGTCGCGGCCCTGCTTGGCGGAGCCACCTGCGGAGTCACCCTCGACGAGGAAGATCTCGCACTTCTTCGGGTCTTTGTTGGAGCAGTCGGCCAGCTTACCGGGCAGTCCGCCACCGCTCATCACGCTCTTGCGCTGCACACTCTCGCGTGCCTTACGGGCAGCCACACGGGCAGTAGCGGCGAGGATTACCTTTTCGCAGATCTTCTTAGCCTCTGCCGGATGCTCCTCGAGATAGTTGGTCAGCGCCTCACCGACGGCCTGGTTGACGGCACCGGTGACCTCGCTGTTGCCGAGCTTGGTCTTGGTCTGGCCCTCAAACTGCGGTTCTGCGACCTTGATGGAGATGACGGCTGTCAGTCCCTCGCGGAAGTCCTCACCGGCTACTTCTATCTTTGCTTTCTCAATCTGCTTGGAGATAGCCGGGTCGTTGTCGGCATAGTTTTTCAGCACACGGGTCAACGCCTGACGGAAGCCCGTGACGTGGGTGCCGCCCTCGATGGTGTTGATGTTGTTGACGTAAGAGTGGAGGTTCTCGGAGTAGTCGGTGTTGTACATGATGGCCACTTCGATGGGCACACCCTGCTTCTCGGTCTTCAGATAGATGACATCGTCGAAGAGATGCTGGCGGTGGCGGTCGATGTAGCGGACCATTTCCTTGAGTCCGTCCTTGGCGTGGAAGACTTCCTGGCGTGTCTTACCGTCGTCGTCGGGACGCAGGTCGGTCAGCGTGATCTTGATGCCGGCGTTGAGGTAGGCCAGCTCACGCATACGGCGCGCCATGATGTCCCACTGGAAAGTGGTGGTGGTGAAGATGGTGGGGTCTGGCCAGAACTGCTGGCGTGTACCGCGCTTGTCGGTGTCACCGATGATGCGCACGGGATAGAGCGGCTTGCCCTTTTCGTATTCCTGTTGGTAGATTTTACCTTCACGGAAGACTTGCGATTTCATGTGAGTGGAGAGTGCGTTGACGCAGCTCACGCCGACGCCGTGGAGGCCACCGCTGACCTTGTAGGAGCCCTTGTCGAACTTACCACCGGCGTGGAGCACGGTCATGACGACTTCCAAGGCACTCTTGTGCAACTTCTTATGCTCGTCAACAGGGATGCCTCGGCCGTCGTCCTCTACGGTGCAGGAGCCGTCCTCGTTGATGGTTACCTCGATGTTGTGGCAGAAGCCTGCCATAGCCTCATCGATAGAGTTGTCCACGGTCTCGTTGATGAGGTGGTGCAAACCCTTCTCACTGATGTCGCCAATATACATAGCCGGACGCTTGCGCACGGCTTCCAAGCCCTCCAGCACCTGAATGTTGGAGGCGGAGTAATTATCCTCTGGATGTTGATTTTCTGCCATTTCTGTTTAGTTCGTATTTATCTGCAAAGGTACTAAAAAAGCGTGAGATAGCGAAAACTTATTCTGTGAAAAATAACTTCAAAGGGTGGCTTTTATTTCTTACGCAGAGCCACAGAGCTATTTTGACAAAAACAAGTAAAACCCTTGCTGTGATGCAAGGGATGCGCCCTTTGTTTCTTCTCCGGTGCCGTCTTGCTTCGAAGCAAGCTTCGGCAAGTCGGCACCGGAGAAGAAACAGCCTTCGTGCCTCAGGCTTGCATCACAGCAAGAAAACCGTGAAAACAAGCTGACGCGGTAACAATTGATACCTCTTGGTCGCTTCGATGATGATACCTTGAATAGAGACCTCAATATTATGTGTATTGTGATAATTATATTGTATCGCTTTATAATGTGTCTCTGTGTGAGATTAATCGGTCGTGCCCTCGCAACGTTGGCGCTCTTAAAATCTGTTGAAGAAACTGACAATTTTCCGCCCAAATACAGGCGATTTTCTGAACGAAGACTCTCCTTGGCCCGAATTATGCGAATTTCAGCGATTTTTTATAAAGTACTGAAACATAGGGTGTTATAAATGTGAGGCAATTTTGACAAACACAAAAAGGTACTTTGACGAGAAATTCTCTAGAGAATTTCTCGTCAAAGTACCTTTTTCATCATATCATCTCGGCTTTCTGACCACATCATCTCGGTACTTTGACCTTGTAAAACTACCGAGATGAGACTATCAAATGACCGTTTTGATCAGTTCAACTCACATTTCTGTGGTTCTCACGCTACTTTTTGTTTATTTCTCCTCTTTCGTTTTCTCTAGATTGAAAGTTGAGAGTGAGGTATTTTTGTCAATAACATTTCACTATTAACTAGGGTGTCCAGTTCGTTGTGCCAATTTTAGCTCACTTTTCTGAGCGTCTT